>Ga0078972_1001259_pt1 | contig 96820 bp, 90 predicted proteins | sample YelNatPaOPGAMG01_FD_67568 | JGI IMG/M metagenome (GOLD analysis project Ga0078972, IMG submission 67568) | Hot spring thermophilic microbial communities from Obsidian Pool, Yellowstone National Park, USA - OP-RAMG-01 (SPADES assembly) (version 2) | ecosystem: Environmental > Aquatic > Thermal... | reverse complement strand
CTCCAAAGCGATAAACTCCGGGGGTGTGGGGGCGGAGCCCCCACAGGGCGCATCTGGTAGGGTGGCCGGTAGCGCACCCCCAAGCGTGGGGATTCGGGTCCTCAAATGGCGTTCTTCGGGAATTTTGCCCTGGCAAACCGACCCCCAAAACCCTTTTTTGGCCGCGGCGGCCAAGCCTGCCGCATAATGTCGGCCCGTTACAAGCTCCTGGCCTTGATCTCTTTTAAAATGGGACTGCACTGGAGGGCCAACCCAGTGGGCAAGGTACGCCTGAATCTGCCCTTCTTTAAAAAATTCACGCAAAAATTAACACTACCGATTGATCTGAATCCTTTGGCTGTGCTCGCGGCAAAGGCCTCAATCATTGTCGTCTTGGCTAACCGACTAAGACCAGATCAGCCTCCTATTACCTTACCTGTATATCTGGCAGATGCCATTAATTGTGCTTCGCCCTCTGATGGAGGCTTTTTTTGTTCACGTCCTGCAAACGGAATTCGGCAACAGAAGCTTTGAAATGCCCATGGCTTTAGTTCAGAGTTACCGCTTCTACCCCATATTTGAGCGCCTGCGTCACTTAATTCAGGCCAATATGGCACCTACGGCGTTGCCGGTTTACTTCCGAGGGCAATTTGTAAATAGCCCATGATCGGTGGGTGGTTTTTAGTGATACCTAATTAATATCAGAACCCTAAACGGTAGGGGCAGGAGTGTGGATAGAGGGCAGATCTCAAAAGTTAATAGATTTGCCAAGACTTGGCTAAATATCCTACCCCCCGCCTGTGGAAAAGCCGTTAATTGCAGTTTACTATTTTGGCTTCCTTGGGATTATGATCCTTCCCACGTTGGACAAGGATCGGTATGAGTACCGTTTTTAACCACTCAGCCATGGAATATGACGAATGGTTTGTCAGAAACGAGATGGCCTATCGGTCTGAACTGGCAGCAGTAAAGGCTTTCCTCCCACTTAGCGGCCGGGGCCTGGAGATCGGGGTGGGAACAGGACGATTTGCCGCGCCTCTGGGAGTTGAAGTGGGGGTAGAGCCGGTCAGGGCTATGTCAGCAATTGCCAGGAAACGGGGAATAAAGGTCTTGGAGGCTTATGCGGAAGAACTTCCTTTTGAGGATGGATCATTCGATTTTGTCCTGATGGTCACCGTCCTCTGCTTCCTGGCCGACCCATTTCGAGCTTTGTGCGAAGCCACCCGAGTGCTGAGAGCGCCAGGTCGCCTGATTATCGGCATGATCGATCCTGACAGCCCGCTGGGCCGGGCTTATGAGACAAACAAGGAAAAGAGTAAGTTTTACCGGCAGGCTAAATTCAACCCGGTGGGCCAAATCTTAAAATGGTTGAAAGACCTTGGTTATACCGACCTCAAGACCTGCCAAACCATCTTCCAAGATCCGGCAACCATCAAGGTGCCGCAGCCGGTGAACGAAGGCCATGGCGAAGGGGTCTTTGTAGTAATCGCCGGAGAAAAATCCTGGGCGGTTCCTCCCTACTGAAGCTATCCAGTCTTAATGCTCTGCCAGAACTTCAGTTTGTTGATGATCTTGGGAATAAACAGGGAAAAGACGAAAAGCCCCAGGGAAAAGAACACCCAATATCCGGTTAACTATGGATTTACCGCTTCCGGATTTACCGCTTCCTTTGGCCTATTTATTTTTTTTGACACTAAGCCCTTGACAATGTAACAGTTAGTGATATATTATTATCCAGCTATGGGCAAGACTGAATACAGCATTGGGGAACTGGCCGAGCGGGCCGGGGTGAGCCGGCGGACGGTGCGCTTTTATGTGGCCCTGGGGCTGATATCGCCCCCCTTGGGCCGGGGCCGGGGACGCCATTACACGGACCAGCATCTGCAGGAAATTCTGACCATCCGCCGGCTCCAGGCCAAGGGGATATCCCTGGCGGAGATTCAGGCCCGCAAAGAGAGAACCGGGACAGTGGTTCTTCCCGGAGAGCCCAAACCGCCTGAACTGCAGGCACAACTGGTGACGCGCATCTCCCTCGGGGAAGGGGTGGTGTTGGAATTTGCTCATGACCTGGCGGCGCTGACGCCGAGCGAAATGCAGGAAATCGCCCGCCGCTGCCGGGAGGTTATACCACATGCAAAAGGGAGGGAAGGAGTGCATGAATGACATGTCCGGATTGATGACCTCAGAAGGAGCCCCCATCCCTTTGAAAGGAGTGGCTATCCATGTTTCCGGCCAGGGTCCGGCCTCCCGGGTAACGGTGGCCCAGGAGTACCGAAATGATGAGAGCCGGCCGGTGGAGGCGATTTATACTTTCCCCCTGCCGGAAGAGGCGGCGGTCTGCGGTTTTCAAGTGGAACTGGGGGGGCAAATTCTGAAAGGCCAAGTAGAGGACAAGGAAAAGTGTCTGGAAGAATACGACGCGGCCCTGGCTCGGGGGGCCGGTGCCTTTTTGCTGGACCAGGACCGGCCCAATGTCTTCACCGCCTATGTCGGTGATCTTCGACCTCAGGAAGAGGTGGTGCTGCGCCTTTCTTATGTGGCGCCCCTGACCTGGCTCCCCGACGGCCTGCAGCTTATAGTCCCTACCGTGGTGTCTCCCCGGTATTTCACCGCTGAACAAGTCCTCACCATGGACCCTGCCGAATTGTGGCATCTTACCCCGCCCGCAGTTATCGGCCCCTTGCCTTATGGCTTCACGTTGACTGTGGACCTGGAATTACCCGGACGCCTGGTGGGGGTGGATTGCCCCTCGCACCCTTTTCGGTGGGAGATGGCGGACGGCCGTCTGAAAGGTGCTGTGGCTGGCCAGGCCCGGATGGATCAGGATTTCGTCTTAAATGTGAAAACAGATCAGGTCCACGAGCCTTTTTGCCTGCTCGCCCGGGAGGGGGCGGGGGCACAGGTTCTGATGGTGAGTGTGAATCCGGACAGGCCACATGCCTTGGCCCGAACGCCCCTGGAGGTCATTTTCCTGGTGGATTGCTCCGGTTCCATGGCGGGGGAAAGCGCCGCCCAGGCCCGCAACGCCCTGGACCTGTGCCTGAGAGCCTTGGAAGAAACTGACACTTTTAACATTATTGCCTTCGGCTCTGACTGGAAAGCCCTGTTCAAGGAACCACGGGTCTTTGACCAGGCCCATTTGGAAAAGGCCGGGAAATTTGTCAGGACCCTGGATGGCCATATGGGGGGCACGGAGATCTTGGCGCCCCTGAAGGCCATTCTGGAGCAGCCGGTCCCAGCCGGCCGGGACCGGAAGGTCATCCTCCTCACCGACGGCCAAGTGGCCAATGAGGCGGAGATTATTGCCCTGGCCCAAAAACACCCGGGACAATGTGCCATCTATTCGGTGGGCCTCGGCCGGGGCCCCAATGCTCATCTCATCCGCAGTCTGGCTCGGGCGTCCGGCGGCGCGGCGGAATTCGTCCACCCTCAGGCCAGGCTGGAGCCGGTCATGGTGCGCCTCATGGAAAAAGTGGCCACCCCGGCGGCAAATCCGGTGGAGATTGAGTGGGATGGCCAGGCTCCGGACCTCCAGGCACCTTCATCCCTGCCCCCCCTTCATAAAGGGGAACACCTTATCGTCCTGGCGCGCTTTTCCGGGGAGGCCCCCCGGATGGTGAGGCTCAAGGTTGCTTGGCCGGGGCGGGAGCCGCAATGGTGGGAACTTACGCCCACCCCACTGGCTACCCGGGACAATGAGGTCCTACCCGTGATGTTGGCCCGGGAGGCCCTGCGGGAACTGGAGGACCATTACCTGGCCTACGGCTGGCAGCCCCAAACCAAAGGGGCCGGGGACCTAAAGCAGCGGATTCTGGAATTGTCCAAACAGTATGGCATTCTGTCATCCCTCACCAGTTTTCTGGTGGTGGCGGAAAGACCTGGTGCCGCAGAGGCCGAGGTGGCTGTCCGGCGCATCCCCGTGGCCCTGACCCGGGGATGGGGAGGCATACATCAAGTAGTTTATCATTCTATGAAGAGACCATTTTTTTCTCCTCATAAGACCCGACGCATGATTTCTCGTGCATGTTTGGATTTAGGTCTTCCAGAAAGCCCGGCTTCCCACCGCTATTTATCAAAAGCCCTATCCCTCATTCTCGGCCCGGAAGAGAAGGATTTCCGTCGTCTCATTCAGGAGCAATCCGCCCAGGGATGGTGGCCTTTGACCCCCTGGCTGGCCCAACAGGTGGGGCTCACTGTCAAGGGATTAAAGGAGATCGCCAAGCAGCTGAATTTTCCACAAAAAACGGCCCAGAAAATTGTGGCGACCGTGACGGCCCTATACCTCCTGGAGACCAGCTTCCAACAATGGAGGGAGGAATGGCGCTTGTCGGCCGCCAAGGCGGAGCGCTGGCTGAAGTCCCAGAAGATCTCATTTCCCTCGCCGGTCGTGATATTTTGGGAATGGCTTGAAAAAGCCTTAGCAACGGATAGCCAAGCCTGAAGAAGGAGGGTGATTCAAGCATGGCAAGCCCTCTGAAGGCGGCGATTGAGGCTCTGTTGATCAAAAGGGAGAAGGTTTACCGGGAAGACCCCGACCGTCTGCTCCAAGACGCCCGGGGAGCCCAGCGGGCCGCCCGGGATTACCGGGGCCGGTGGCTTTGGGAGCTTTTGCAGAATTGCGAAGATGCCCACGCCACCCGCATCCGGTTGTGTGTTATGGATGGCGCTATTTACCTGGCTGATAACGGAGATGGTTTTAAACCCACTGCCGTGGCCAACATCAGCGGCCTTGATCTTTCGGATAAATCGGGAGGCACCATCGGGCGCAAAGGGGTGGGCTTCAAAGCGGTTTTCGAAATTACCAGCAACCCCCAGATATTTTCTAAAAATCAGGAGGGGTTGGAGTTCAGCCCGGACAAGGCCCAACAATGGCTTTCCGATAAGGGTCTTGAGTTTGAAGAGGTTCCTTTTCAATGGCTTCCCTTTTTCCTTGACCGCGAGGAGGCGGCGGGTTCAGACCCTTTTCTAAGAAAACTGGCTCCCTTTGCCACCGTAATCAAATTAAACCTTGATCCTGAAACGAGCGCCGTGGAGGAGTGTAGAAAGGGTTTGCATGGTTTGCAGCCGGAAAACTTACTCCCTTTTTCACACCTAAAAAACCTGCAACTCATAATTGGTCGTGATACCCGGGTCTGGAAATGGCAGCGGGAAAATACTGATCACTCCGGTATTTTTGACTATACCATTAAGATTTTTGAGAAGGGTAATACCAGAGAACAGAAATGGCGGGTCCTCAAGCGGGAGGAGGCCACTCCCAAAGATCTTCTGGCCCAGCTAAGTCCTGTGGATCAGCAGCATGCCGCGAAATTGTCTTGGCTTGTCGCCGCTCCCTTGGCAGTTAATGGGCCGTCCCCCCTTGCAAAGGGCAACAATCCTATTCAGGTTTTCTATCCCACTGAGGTGCCGGCTCCGGTCCCTTTGCTCTTGCATAGTGAGTTTCTGGTCAACACCGAGCGGACTGCCATAGTGAAAGATCACCCCTTTAATGACTGGGTGGCGGAGAAGCTGGCTGAATTGGTGGTGGAATTCGTCAAACAAGTATATCAACAGGAATCTCCGGCGGCCTTCCTCAGACTTCTCCTTCCGCACCCTCATCTGGCCGGGCATGATTTCTCCCAAAAGCTTTGGGACCTTCTTATAGAGGAGGCCAAGAAGGTTATATGGCTACCCGATGTCTCCGGCAGCCCCCGCCTTACCTGCCAAGAGGCCCTGGTCCCGCCTGCTTCTGACTTGGCCCGTCAGCTTCTCTCTCAGACTTCGCTTAAAAATTGTCTGGTTCATGAGGCGGTCAGCCAAGATAAAGAGGTAGTGGAAAAGGTCTTAAAACCATGGGGGGTGGAGATTTGGGACGCTGAAAATCTTTTAAATTCTTTGGAAAGGGAAGCGCAGAATTTTAAAGACAACCAGGACTGGCTTTGGCTGGCCTGGCAGTGGCTGGCGGAATGGGTGGCAGAAACCCCAGTCTGGTCTGATGACCGTCAGAAGCGGGTGGAGCGGGTGCGAAACCTTCCGCTTTTGCCGGTAAACGGTGACTTGAGGAGGGCAGCGGAATTACAGGAAAAGTTTATAACCTGGCGTGAGGAAAACCCCGAGGTTAATTTACCTAGGTGGCTCCCCTTGGCATTTATGGAGCCTTGGTTCGCTGAACGTATCCAGTCATTACAGAATGATGACCCTTTATATCAATTGTTGGGACTCGGAGAGCACAGGGACAAATCCCTGAAGGTGCGGAAACCCCATATGGGTTTATATCGCGACGCCCTGGAAAGGTCTATTGAAAAATATTGGGAGCACCACCGTGGTAACCCTGAGAGGTTTGTCCGCTTTTTGTTGCAGGGTGAATTCCACGAAAAAATAGCGATAACCGAAAAACTGAAACGGTGTCCCATCCCGGTGTTGAGAGGGGGGAAGCAGGAATATGAGGAAGCAGGAAAGACCTATTTCTCGGCGGCTTGGGGGGGGAGAGGACCTTTTGGAACAACTGTGGGGGGAAGACCCCCGCATCCCCTGGGCCCAGCCGATCAGCAAGGCTGAAAAAAATTTAGAAACCCAACTTGGTCTTTACCGTTGGCTTGGGGTAAGTTCTTTCCCAAGAATAACTAATGAAGAGAAAGTTGATTTTTATAATATCCAGGAAAAGAGTAGAGGATACAAGGATTATATTAAAAAAGAATTTGCTAAGATAAATGAATGTCCTATATCTATTTTTATAAACGAAATAAATTATGTCGCAATAAACCATATCAAAAAAGATAAAACTCAATATCTTCTTATTTTATTAATGAATAATTGGGATACTTACTATGAAAATTATTGTAAAACGTACGCTTCATATAGACCATATAGATGCATAAATAATAGAGATATATCACTTGATAACCTTTGGTGGTATCTGGTTAAAAACGAGCTTAAAGTTCCATTGCTCAATAAGCATGACACCGGAGCACCTTTGTCCCAATGCTGGCTGCCTGACCAGCAGACGGAAAGAATCCTTGGTAATTTTTTGCCTATCATCGATCTGCAAGCCTTTCCGGACATTTATCGAGAAGATATAGAGGATTGGCTCCGGAGTTCGGTGAAACTCCGCCAAGGCCTCAAACAATTGGAGTTACAGGAATGGCAGGCGATCCTGGCATCATTGCCGGAAAGATATCCTTCTAAACGGTGCCAGGAAGATTAAAAGGTCCGGCATGCCGTGGCGGCAATCTATCGCGCCTTTTTGGAATCAGCCCATAATCCTGCGGAATTGGGACCTATCCCTCTTCTTTGTCGCCGAGGAGATGAATGGGAATATCGCGAGGAATGCTGGCTGGATGATCAGGAATTAACGTCAGAAGCCTTTCGGGACGAAATCTGGCTCATGCTCCATCCTGGCTCCAACTTGGTAGGCAAAGCCGCCAAATTACCGGGGGTCAAACGCCTATCCCAATACTCCCAGCTAGACCTTTTTCCCAGCAAAAAAATCCCAGAGGAATCGCAAAAAATTAGTAATAATTTTCACTGCTGTCCGGTAGAAATTACTTGAGATAGCAAGTAAAACAGCCCCAACACAGCCAATCAATGCTATAATGGGTTCGGTGAAAACCTAAACATTGAAAGGAGTTGTGGGGCTTATGGCACATTGTCGCACACTCATGGGGCAATTACTACAACTCATCCCGAGACCTGTTTTTGACCATCTGGTGGACCGCCTGGGTTGGCAGGGACCCAAACCCCGAAAATTCACCTATTGGTCCCATCTGGCCGCCATGCTCTTCGGCCAGTGGAGCTCCCGGAAGAGTTTGCGGGACCTGGTCTTCAGCCTGAACCGGCACGCCCGCAAGTTCTACCATCTGGGACTGGCCCTGGTGAAACGCTCCACCCTGGCCGACGCCAATGAACCGCGTCCGGCGGTCATCTTTGAGAAGACCTATTATAAGCTCTACGAGCGGCTGGCGCAGGAAATGGAGCCCCAGGCCCGGCAGGCCCCGAGGATCAAGATCAGCGACGCCACCACCATCGACCTGTGCGCCGCGGTCTTCCCCTGGGCCAAATTCCGCAGTCGCAAGGGGGCCGTCAAGCTCCACACGGTGCTCACCGGGCAGCTGCCCCAGTGCGTCATCGTCACCGACGGCAAGACCCCTGACCAGAAGGCCGTCCAAGACCTGCGCTTCGAGGCCGGCGATCTGCTCATCTTTGACCGGGCCTACCTGGACTACGCCTGGTTCTTCCGGCTGCACCAGGGAGGCGTATGGTTCGTCACCCGCCTCAAGAGCAACTCCTGTTACGAGGTGGTCCAGACCCGAAGCGCGGTCGGGACGGTCCTGGCCGATGAGCTGATCCGCCTGAGCTCAGCCACAGGCCAGGCCGCGTTTCCCGAACTCCTGCGCCGGGTGCACTACCGGGACCCGGAAACCGGTAAGGACTATGTTTTTCTCACCAACCGCCAGGACCTAACGGCCCTGGAAGTGGCCGAGCTCTACCACCGCCGCTGGCAGATCGAGCTGTTTTTCAAGTGGATCAAGCAGAACCTGAAGATCAAGGCCTTCTACGGCACCTCCAAGAATGCCGTGTTGATCCAGATTTGGACCGCCTTGATCGCCTATCTGCTCTTGGTCTGGCTTAAATTCAAAAGTAAAGCGGGTTGGGGCATCCTGGAGTTATCCCGCCTGGCCCAAACCATGCTCCTGGAGCGTTGCGACCTGTGGGGGATGCTGAATCCCACCGCCAAAGCGCCGCCCCCGCAACTGTTCCTGTTCCCCCTGGAGGTTGTCGCCTAACCTATGCAAAACCCTTACCGGACAGTAGTGAATAATTTTCAAAATGTTAGCCCCTATATTTACGCCTGGCTGAAAGATCAGAAAGGTGAGGAAGATGAGCTAAGGGAAAAACTCCAAGGGGTGGAGATTGCGGTGGTGGAATCATTGAGGATAAGAGTCAGTTTAAGCAATTTGGAAGAAAGAGAGGTCGAAAGAAATTGGGCGACCAATGAGTATAAGATTTATCTTTCTAAGATTAGCATAGAAGGTCAAACCTGGTGGTCAGATATCTCGCAGGCTATTGCCAATATATTGGATCGTAGAGCCGATCAGGAATTTTATGAAATTCTCTTCCGCTGTCAATCGGATGACGAACGCCGGGCTAAATTGCGTCAGAAAGGAATGAAGGAAGAAAATATTGAATTCAGTTTAAATGAATACAGCCAGTCACAAACCTTTCCTCTTTCTCCAGAGAGAATATCCGATGGGGAAAAAAGTAAAAAGGAAGAACCGCATGAACGGTTTATTACAAATCAGTCAACAGGAGATGTTAAGAAAGAATATCCATCAACCGCAAAAGCGCCTTCAACGCCATCTCCCAATAAACAAATAGACCTAATTGATCCTGCTACAATTAGATGGGAGGCCATACCCCCTCAAATTGTCGAACCGGAGGATACCTTTAAAATCGGGGGAGGAGGTGGACCTACAGGCACTACTTCACTATCAAAGGAAGAGAGAGAAAAAATTGAGGAAGTCTCCCGTGCCATTTGCCGCAAAATCCTGGAAAATGACGGCTACCAGGTTCTGGAAATGCCCTTGGACAACCCGGGATATGATCTTGTGGCCATTAAAGACGGCGAAACCATTCTGATTGAAGTCAAGGGCCACTTAGGGTCCCCCAGCAAGGTGGAAATTACCGGTAGCCAGCTCCGTGCTTATTATGATCCCTCCCAATTTCATCCCAAAGCCAAGGCCTGGGAATTGTGGAATGTGGAGAACCTCAGCAAAAACAGCAACTCTCCACAGATCAAAATTTATCAAGAACTTTACCTTGAGGAACTTGACCCGCGGTCATTTTCTCTTGATCTTAGAAAATCAAAATGGCATGTCGTATGGAAAGTTTAACCAGCTAAAAAAGCTAGACATTTTAGAAGGTTTGGCGTAGTAAGCTATTGGAGGTGGTCCAATGGCTGCTACTTCAAGATTTCTCAATGATAACCAATGGTTAAAAATTGCGCCCCTGTTGCCCTCGGAGAAACCCGGCTCCAGGGGTGGGCGTCCCAAGGCTGACAACCGGGAGGTTTTGGAAGGCATCCTTTGGGTTCTGCGAACCGGAGCCCCTTGGCGGGACTTGCCCAAGAGATACCCCAGTCCATCGACCTGTTGGCGTCGACTGAAGGCCTGGGAAGAACAGGACCTCTGGTTAAAAATCTGGCGAACCTTCCTGGACGCCGAAGGCCTCCTGGATTGGGAAGAAGCCTTTATTGACGCCAGCTTTGCTCCGGCGAAAAAGGGGGCGACTGCGTCGGCCCCACCAAGAGGGGGAAAGGCTCGAAGTGGCTGGTGGTGGTCGACGGCCAGGGTGTTCCTTTGGGAGGCACCATGGCCTCGGCCTCGCCCGCGGAAATAATTTTGGCCGAAACCACCCTTAAGACCATCAAGGTGCCACGGCAGGGCGGGGGCCGTCCCAAAACCCGACCCAAACGCCTCATTGCTGATAAGGCGTATGATTCTGACAAGTTGCGGGACAAGCTGGGCGAGCGAGGCATTCGCCTGCTGGTTCCTTATAGAAGGAATCGGAAACACCGCCGTCAGCAGTCTGGAGAGGTTACGGCCCGCTATAAGCGTCGTGGGAAGATCGAACGCACCTTCGCCTGGCTGGGCAACTTCAGAAGACTGGTAGTTCCCTATGAACGCTTGGCCTTGGTTTATCTGGCTTTCTTTCATCTGGCTTGTATCATCATCGCCTTAAGGCAGTTTTGAAATGAGTTCTAATGCTCATCAATCAATAAAAATTTGATTACTTTAAACCTGGATTATGCGGCAAGATTTAATGGAAATAACCTTAAGTATTTGACATAAGGAGGAATAAATAGAAAATTAGGGGTTCCCAAGATGCTCGCTAATGGTGAAGGCCAGAAAGAGGTAATCCGGCCGGATTTTAACCGGGCCATCATGATAGATTTCCAGGGTGCCAAGATCACCTCAGACCAAACCCTACAGCCTGACCACCCGCTTTAAATATTTTGAATTGATAGGGATTTGCGGTACTTATGGGTCTAGTTAATTGCCGGAACTGCCCAGGCCACGAGAGAATATTTGCATTTTATTTTTCTACCTCGTAATCTATAAAAAATCGTTACCTATTCCCATATTGTTGGGTCAAGGTTAAATTACTCGGCCTTGAATTTGCTATCATGAATAAATGCCGGCGCTTTCTGCTAATCGTTTTTCTTCTTCCTGTCATCCTGTTAACATTAACCTCGGTCCTCTGGGCGGCCGAGCCCGTAAAGCTGGGGGAAATCAACCCCCTATCCGGCTATCTGGCCAAGCACGGCTGGGAGATCCACCAGGGCATCCTGTATGCCGTGGAGGAGGTCAATGCCCGGGGAGGGCTGGCGGGCCACCGGGTGGAGCTCCTCAGCCGGGATGACCGGAGCAGTCCGGAAGTGGCGGTCAACCAGGCCCAAGAGCTGCTTTACCGGGAAAAGGTAGTGGGCCTGCTGGGAGGGTATGTAGATTCGCTGGTGGGCCCTATCAGCCAACTGGCGGCCCGGCACCGGGTGCCGTATGTGGCTTCCGCCAGCCTTCAAAGCGCGCTCACCCGGCAGTGGCGGAATCCTTACTTTTTCCGGGTCTCCAAACTGGAGGGCATTGTCGAGCCCCTGTGCCAGTTCATCAGTCAAACATTAAAGCCCCAGCGGGTGGCCATCCTGTACATGGCTACCCCCGGCTCCACGGAGTTTGCCACCGAGGTGGCGGGGCGGCTCCGGCGGGCCGGGGCCGCCCTGCCCCTGATGGAGAAATTCCGGCCTGGAGCCCGGGATTTTTCCGTCTTTCTCCTCAAGGTCAAGGAGGCGAAAGCGGACGTCCTGATCTCCGGAGGCTTTTTCCCGGACAACCTGATCCTGGTGCGGCAGATGCGGGAGCGGCCCGTAGGCCTCAAGGCCTTCATCGCCCCCTGGGGGGTGGCTTATCCCAGCTTCATCGAGGAAATGGGGCCGGCCAGCGAGGGCTTGCTGGGCCTGTGTGCCTGGAATCCCGGCGTTACCATGCCGGGCACGGAGAAAGAGTCCCAGGCCTTTGTCCAGGGCTTCCGCCACCGCTTCGGGGTGGAGCCCAACACCACCACCATGCATGGCTATACTTCGGCCCGGGCCCTTCTAGCCGCCCTGGAGAAGGTTCTGCAGAAAAAAGAGCCCCTGACCGGGGCGACCATCTGCCGGGAACTGGCTGGGCTGGATCTGCTCCTGCCCATGGAACGCCTCAAGTTTGACGCCTACGGCGACCCCATGTATTATCAGCAGGTGGTGGTTCAGATCCAACAGAGGAAAATGGTGGTGGTCTATCCGCCCGCCCGGGCTACGGGAAGAGTCCAATATCCCTGGGATTTTTGAATTGCAGCACGGCAGGCGGATGCCCAGGGCACGAAGATCGGCTGTCCTTCAAAGCATCAGCCGGCGAGGTTGTCAGCATAAAGTTAGATGATATTTGCGCAAATTCTCATTTCGGGCTTCTCCCTGGGGTCATTTTATGCCCTGATCGCCCTGGGTTTTTCCTTGATCTTCGGAGTGACCCACGCCTTCAATCTGGCCCACGGAGAACTGATTCTCCTGAGCGGCTATCTAGCTTATTATTTATGGAAATTTTCCGGCGCCTCGCCTTACTGGGCCGTGCCGGTCTGTCTGGTGGTGATGCCCGGCGCCGCCCTCCTGCTGAATCTGCTGCTTAGGGGGGTGAAGGCCCCCTTTGAACTAAACTCTCTGGTAATCACCTTCGGACTGGCTCTGTTTCTTCAGAACCTCATGTTGTGGGGCTTCTCGGCGGACTACCGCCTGATTCAGCCGGAAATGGGGCGATTTTTGGAGGCGCCGGGGCTCCGGATTACCGAAACCCAGGTCATGTTGCTGCTCCTGTCATTGGCGGCCACGGGCCTGACGCACTGGACCCTGCATCACACCTTTCTGGGCAAAGCCCTGCGGGCCGCCATCCAGGATCGTCGGGCAGCCCTTCTGGCCGGTATCAATGTCAGGCGCATGGGTCTGGTGGCCTTTGGTTTCGGAGGAATGCTCATCGGCGTGGCCGGGCCGCTTTATGCCCAGACCATGTATCTGTATCCGGCTGGTGGCCTGGAGGCTACCTTAACCGCGGTGGTCATCACCATTTTTGCCGGCGTAGGTCGCACCCGCGCTATCCTGGCCGGGGGCTGGCTTCTGGGGGTGGCCGAATCCCTGGCCACTTTTCTCCTGGGGGCCGGCTGGCGCGAGCTGGTCAGCGCCGTGCTTCTGATAGGCTTGCTGATTTTCAGGCCTCACGGTATTCTGGCCAAAGGAGAGGGATAATGGGGAGGAGCCGCTGCCGAAAGACCCAGGCAAAAGGGCCGCCTTAGATGACCGGAAACTCAAGACTATCCCAGGCACTTGCCCTTGGCGCTACGCTGTTGCTGGCCCTCTGGCCTCTGGCATGGCCTGAAGCCGATCTTTATTTCCAGGTCTTCGGTATGGCCTGCTTCTATGGAGTGCTGGCGGTGGCCTGGAACATTTATGCCTTGTGCGGTGCCATCTCCCTGGGCCACGCGGCCTTTTTCGGCTTGGGCGCTTACGGCTCGGCTTTGCTGAGCCACTATCTGGGGTGGTCACCCCTGGTCACCATCCCTATCGGGGCGCTGGCCGGCATGGCTTACGGCGTCGGCTGTGGGCTACTGTTCCGGGACCTCCGGGGGGTGTATCTGGGTCTGGCCACTTTGGCTTCGGTGGAGATTCCCAAAGTGGTTATCGACAACTGGAGCTCGCTGACTTACGGTTCCATGGGCATCGTGGGCCTTGCCGGCCTGCCGGACATCCGCCTCGGCGACCTGGTCATTGCTTTGGGCCGCGATCTCAAAGCCCAATACTATCTGCTTTTGCTTTTCCTGCTGATGGCTGGCCTGCTGCACCGCTACTGCCTCTTTTCCCGCTGGGGCTGGGCCTTGCGGGCCATTCGGGAGAACGAAACCGCGGCCGCTATGGCCGGGGTGGATATTTTTCGCCAGCGTTTTTTAGCAATTATTCTCAGTTCCTATCTCACCGGCCTGGGCGGCGCCTTATATGCCCACCTCTTGGGCCTCATCGAACCCGCCTTGGTGTTCAACCTCCATATCTCGGCGCTCCCTTTGGTATTGAGCATCTTCGGCGGCCGTTTGCAACTGTATGGCCCCATATTGGGGGCCTTGTGCCTGTATCCGTTGGACCAGCTGATATTGCAGCCCCGGCTGCCCACCGGCCATGCGGCGGTCTATGGGCTGGTGATCATGCTGACCATCTTCTTTTTTCCCCAGGGGGTGGCCTCATGGCTGCTGAAAGCCTGCCGGCGTGTCTCGAACTGAAGGGCATAAGCAAGAGCTTTCAGGGCCGCCGGGTTCTGACGGATGTCAGCCTGACGGTGCGCCACGGCGAAATTGTGGGCCTTATCGGTCCCAACGGCGCCGGCAAGACCACGCTGTTCAATATCATTACCGGCCTGGTGCGGCCGGACGAAGGCCGAGTCCTTTTTCACGGGCAGGATATTACCGGGTGGCCGCCGCACCGCGTCTGCCACGCCGGCATCGCCCGGACCTTCCAGATTCCCCAGCCTTTCCCCGAGATGAGCGTTCTGGAAAATGTGCTGATCGGCCTTTGGTTCAGTCAAAAGCCAGAAGCTCCCCTTCAGGATTACTATGCCGAAGCCCGGGAACTGCTGGCCTTGGTGGGCCTAGGGCACAAGGAGGCCGTACCGAGCGGCGAACTCAACCTTATGGAAAAGCGCCGTCTGGAAATAGCCCGGGCCTTGGCCACCCGGCCGCACCTGCTCCTTCTTGATGAGGTCGCAGCCGGTTTGAGCCCGGCCGCCGTCCGGCAGATCGTGGACCTGGTAAAGGAACTGCGGGAGCGGGGGCTTACCCTCCTGGTGACGGACCATTACCTGAATCTCACCCTGGGTGTTTCCGACCGGCTTTTGGCCCTGGACCAAGGCGAAGTTATCGCCGCGGGGCCACCCGGGGAAGTGATTCGCCATCCCGAGGTGGCCTCTGCCTATCTGGGAATCCGGGAAAGCAAGGCCGCCGGAGGGGCGGCGTCATGAGGGAACCCGACCGACCCATGCCCCTTTTGCAGGTGGAAGGGCTGACGGTGTCCTTTGACCACATCCCCATCCTGGAGAATCTCAGTCTCACCCTGCCGGAACAGAAGATCGGGGCCCTGGTAGGGCCGGACGGGGCCGGCAAGACCACCCTGCTGAATACGATAAGTGGCCTGCTTTCCCCCGATTCCGGTCGCATCATCTTTGCCGGCGAACCTATCGAGGGCCTGCCGGTGTGGGAGATTGTGCAACGCGGCCTGGCATACGTCCCCGAAGGGGCCAATGTCTTCGGACAGATGACGGTCCTGGAAAACCTGGAGGTGGGAGCTTACCTCCACCGACAACGCTTGGGGGAGCGGCTGGAGGAGGTTTTCGCAATCTTTCCGGAGCTCAGGGAGTTTCTCCACCGGCCGGCGGGTCTCCTGAGTGGCGGCCAGCAGCGCCTGGTAGCATTGGGCCGCGGCCTCATGGCCGGGGCCCGCCTCCTGCTCCTGGACGAACCTTTCGCCGGGCTGGCTCCCAAGCTGGTCAAGCGTTTCTGTGAGGCCTTCCGCCACCTGGTGGCCCGGGGCCTTACCCTGCTGGTGGCCAGTCAGTATGCTCAACGTATCCTTCAGGTGGCGGATCTGGGCTTCCTCCTGGAAAACGGAGGCATCACCCTGTCCGGTACCGGCCCTGAGATCCTGCGGGACCAACACCTCCACCAGGTGCTGTTCACCCCGCGGCTTTAAAAGCTTTTTCCGGTAAATCCCCACCTTTCCTGACGGTTCTTTACCCCTTCTTTAAAAAACTTTTTTCAAAAAGCTGTGTTTTGGTAAGGGAAAACCCATCTGCCGAAACTTTACAGAAGTTATCAAAAATTACAGGTAATACCTTGATATTCCTCTTAAAACTTTGGCTATGACCGAAATCCGGTTCGGGCCAGCATCTTGTGGAGCAAAAGGGCCCTAAAGGGCTCTTTGGGGACAGGCATCTGCGGTATGAAAGCTTCCGGATGGGTGCAGGTTTTGTTGCTGCTGTTTTCCACTACTCAGGCGCCGGCCCCCCGCCGGAATTTGGGAAGAACCTGCTGCAGTGGAAGGCCTGGGTTAATAGGGCGTTTTTCGAGTTTGGCAGGCACGCGCCGGGGGCGGCTTGTCGCCGCCTCTGCGCTTTTTTAAACTGAGCCGATCCTGCCGGTGCCTCCTCATCCCAGGCTGTTCAGCATCAAGGTGATGGGCTTGGTGTCCGCACACGGGCCCTGATACTGAATAGGCCCGGGGAAGCGGTAATGGTCGTCCACCGCCCACTTTTGCCGCTCCTGCTCCAAGATCCGGAAGGCAGGCGACTCCAGGTCCACCTTCTGCTTCTGGATTACCAGCTCCAGGCGTCCCAGGCGCTCCTCCAGGTGCATCAAAGCGGCCAGGGGAATGCCCACCGGCTGCCAGGCCTCCACCGGCCTGTGCAGGTTCCTGATGGCCACCATGTAGCCGGTGGCGCCGTTGGCCAGCAGGCTGAAAGCCGCCAGGCCCAGGTTGTAAGCATAGTCGCAATCGAACTTGGTGGGAAAGGTGCCCCGGCCGTCATAGCCATAATAGTGGTTCTGGGTGCGGAAAACTCCTTTGTAAATTCCTTTGGCCCGCTGTTTGCGCAGGTAGGTGGCCACCATCTCCAACAGGATCCGTTCGGTGTTGACCAGGGAAAATTGAAAATTGCCATGAGGATCCCGGGGCAGCAGCAAGCCCTTCTGCAGGAGGGAGGGAAAGCCCAGGAATACGCGGCTGTCGTAGTCCCGCCAGATGTCGCTGTTGTCAATCAACTGCACCTGCTCTTCAAAAGAGAGCTTGTGGAAGGATTCCTCCTCCGAGGCTTCCCGGTTGTAGGTGGCGATAATATGACTGATCTTGATGATCAGCACATTGACTTCGTGGATGAATTCCAGAATGCCTTCGGGGATGAGGATGGTGCCGTAATTTTTCCCCCGCCGGGCCCGCTCCACCACGACATCGGCGATGAGGCGCACCACATTGTGAATGGTGAGTTCCTTTTCTTCAATCTCTTCGCCAATAAGGATGACATTGGGGTGGGTCTGGAAAGCCACCTCCATGGCAATATGGGAGGCGCTCCGGCCCATCAGGCGGCAGAAATGCCAATATTTCAGATCAGATTTGCAATCGGAATTGAGGTTGCCGATCTCGGTGGCAAAGGCCAGGCACGCGGAATGGAAACCAAAGGGAATTTGCAGGAGGCCCGGAACCTGAAGGTCGCCGTCTATGGTCTTGGGAACACCGATGACCCGGGTGCCGATTTCCTGCAGATTCTCCGCCAGGAACGCAGCGTTGGTGTTGGAATCGTCGCCCCCCACCACCACCAGGCCCGACAGTTCCAGGGCTGCGCAGGTTTGCCTGCACTGCGCCATCTTTTCCGGGGTGTCGATCTTGTCCCGACCTGTCCCCAACATATGAAAACCGCCGGAATTCAGGTGCTGTTCCACCATCTCCCGGGTGATCTCCGTGTGTTTACCGGTGATGATGCCCTTGGGGCCGGCCAGAAAACCGATGAGCTGATTGTCAGGATGGGCCCTTTTGGCCGCCTCAAAGACCCCGGCGATGACATTATGCCCGCCGGGTGCCGGGCCTCCGGAAAGCACAATCCCGATCCGGCATGGACGCGCCGGCCGGCTTGGCCCGCTTTCCGGAATGATTTCCACCAGCCGGTTGCGGCTGACAAACGGCAGTTGTTCGTAAGCCACTCTAAGGGGCTCCAGCTCAAAGCCCTCCAAGGGCCGGGTTTGCTGCGCCCTTGCCGCTAAGGCCGGGCACACTTGCGGCCGGTAGCTTCGGCGTTCCGTACGGAAAGGGGTCTCTGTGCCCAAAAGTTCATTTACCACAGCTTGAGGGTTTTCTCCGGTCATTGTCAAACTCCTGTCCAAATATGGAATTGCGGGTTCATGGCAAGGGGGGCGTTGTTCGGCGGAGCGTTCCAATCTTTGATTTTAAACAATTTTCGGGTTTCTCAGAAGATATGCCGAGCCGCGCCTTTAGGCAACCTTTAACCACCCGTTTGGCTGTTTAGCTGATAAAATGGTTTCGGAACGGTTTCGGCGGGGGGTCAAGGGCATGCGTCGGGCTTGTCTACTGCTGCCGGTCCGGGAAGGGCTCTGGCGGAGGCGTTTGGGGAGCTGCCAACTGTTATGCCTGCCCCCCGGTGCCAGTACCCCGAAGGCGAACTTTGAACCGACCGCCTTCCGACTAGCATATGGCCATGAATTTATCCCTACCCGGTTTTATTTTTAGCATCATATAATAATTCTGATATTTAATCCAGCAGGAATAGGTGCTGTCTCGGTTACTTGCCTGGCCGATGGATGAGTCCTTTAAACCCCTGCGGACTGCGACAGAGGCCGGTACTCGGTCCTCCCCTGCAAACGCTGCCCAACAATTTGTTTTCCCCGGGGAAATCCTGGATATCCGCGCCTATGGGAGCGGCAACGTCAATGACACTTTTCTGGTGACGGTGGAGGTCAGGAAGTGCAGCAGCCCGCCAAAATCCCCCGATTTGCCGGGCAGCCGACGTTTTATTCTGCAGCGCCTTAATCTGCAGGTTTTCCGCCGCCCGGATCTGGTCATGGAGAACCTGGTGATTTTCACGGAGCACGGGCGGAAGCGGCTGTCCCGTAAGCCCTTGGGTTCTGGCCGACGTTGGGAAATACCCCAGGTGCTGCGGACCCGGGACGGCCGGCACCATTTCATTGATGCGCAAGGCGCTTTCTGGCGGGCCCTGAGCTTCATTGAAGACGCCCAGAGCATTGATATTCTGGAAAATGCAGGCCAGGCCCAGGAAGTGGGCTATGCCCTGGGTGTTTTCCATGAGCTGCTGAGTGACCTGCCGGCCCACCGGCTGGCTGACACTCTCCCCGGCTTTCACCTCACGCCCCTTTACCTGCGACACTATAATGCGGTTTTGGCCCGCCGCCGGATTCCGTCCTCACCGGAGGCCGCTTATTGCCAGAAGTTTGTGGAAAAACGCCGGGCCTTCGCCGGGATCCTGGAGGAGGCCAAGGCAAAGGGGCACCTTAAGCTTCGTCCCATTCACGGCGACCCCAAGGTCAACAATGTGCTGCTGGATCCTGTAACCGGCCAAGCCGTGGGGATGGTGGATCTGGACACCGTCAAACCGGGGCTGGTGCACTACGACCTGGGAGACTGCCTGCGGTCGGGGGCCAATCCCCTGGGAGAGGAAACCGAGGAGTGGCAGCAGGTGCGCTTTGAGCCGGATTTGGCCCGGGCCCTCCTTCAGGGCTATTTGGCCCAGGCAGGGGGATTTCTCACCCCGGACGATTATTCCTATATATATGACGCCCTCCATCTCCTCCCCTTTGAGCTGGGGTTGCGTTTCTTTACGGATTACCTGGAAGGCAACGTCTATTTCAAGTCGCGGCATCGGGAACACAATCTTTGGCGGGCTCTGGTGCAATTTCGGCTGGTGGAAAGCATTGAAGCCCAGGAAAACACCTTGCGGAATCTCATAGGGGAGCTGAGGCCGAAAGTTTTCCGCTGAGTGGAGCCAGGCTCGGGAGGGGGTCAGGGCTCAAAAGACCTTCACGGATCGCTGCCTTTATGAGCCAAAACCTGAGTTGCTCCGATTCCGGCTTCTCCCGACTTCCTCCGCCGGCACTTTGGCAAGAAAATGATCTGGACCTTTCTGACCCGATGGTTTTCCAAGAAATTTGATTGGCTCCAGGTGGAAGTCACTTCCCAGTGCAACGCCGCCTGCATTTATTGCCCCCATACAGTCTACCGTCATGCCTGGCAGAGCCGACACCTTTCCCTGGATACTTTCCGGAAACTGCTCCCTGAACTGCCCCGGGTGCGCCTGATTCATCTGCAGGGATGGGGCGAGCCCTTCCTGAACCCGGACCTGTTCGCCATGCTCACCCTGGCGAAGCAGCAGGGCTGCCAGGTGAGTCTGACCACCAACGGCATGCTGCTGGACTCTGGGAAAATCAGCGCCCTGGTGGAAGCCGAGCTGGACATTCTGGCCTTTTCCCTGGCCGGGGTAGGCGAAAACAATGACCGGGTGCGCCGGGGCACCGATTATGCCACGGTGTTGAGAACCATAGCTGCGGTTCACGCGGAAAAAGAAAGGCAAAAGAGACTGCGCCCGGCCCTGCACCTGGCCTATATGGTGCTCCGGTCGGGATTGGCGGATCTGCCCCGGCTGCCGGCCGAAGTCAGCGGCTTGGGCCTCACGCAGATAGTGCTGAGCACGTTGGACTTTGTGCCCCAGCCGGATTTGGTCCGGGAAGCTCTGGTTCCCCGGAACTCCGGCGAATATCTGGAATTGAAGGTCCGGTTTGCAGAAGTGGGGGAAGCGGCCCGAAGACGCGGCCTGCAGGTGTACCACTATCTCCGCCCTCCGGGCCGTCTGGAGGAATGTCCGGAAAACCTTCAGCGGGCTTGCTTTATCGGCGCCGACGGCACCGTGTCGCCCTGCGTCTATCTCAATCTTCCGGTACGGGAAGAGGTTTTTTGGGTGTCGGCCGAAGGTAAGTGTCCTTACCGGAGGCTGACTTTCGGCTCCTTAGAGCAACAATCCCCGCCGGAAATCTGGCAAACCCCCAACTACCGGCGTTTTCGCCGGGATTGGCGGCGGGGCTCCCTGCCACTTCCCTGCCAAAATTGCCTCAAGGTTTTCTGAAGCTGTTTCGTTAATTAATTGTAATAATACGTGCAAAAATAATATAAGGAAAAACAAGATCATTCTACTCTGACCGGCAGGTTCGAACTTTTTAAAAGGCTTGACAGGCAGACCAAGGCAAGTCAGAGAGGAGCAACAAATGCAACACTATGAAATGGTACGCATAAAAGAGGCTTTGGGGCTTCCGCCAAATGCCACCATCAACCAAGTCGAGGCCAAAATTGCTGAGCTTAGGGATTTGGAGGAACGGCTAAAATCAAAACTGCCCCCGGAAGAAAGGCCTGAACTGCCCTGGGAACAAGAAACCAGCCTGATCACCGAGCTGCAACAAATGGAATACGAACCCCTCATTCCGGTGGAAAAACGGCTTATTCTTTGGAGTATCGGCCTGGGAGTATTGGCACTGGTTTTTTTGGTCTGGGTGAGTTATACCTTCTTCCCTGGAAACCCTTGACGGTGCGGGGTTAAACGCCGCCAATGGCGGGCTGAGATTCGCCCGGAAAAGCAAGACTTGCCCAGGATCTTGGCTTCCGGGTGATTCTTGGAGAAATTTTTTCCTTATAGGGTATTTTCAAATCATCTAGCGCGGAAAAGGCCTCCAGGCCATCTGGCCGGAGCTTGGACCGCTTCGGAGCCACCCGATGGACTGGGCTGCCTGGGGCCTGGACAAACTGGACTGGAAGTTTGTCGCCGGCATCCTGAACATCATCATCATCGACCTCGTCCTGGCTGGGGACAATGCCGTGGTCATCGCCATGGCGGTGCGCTCCCTGCCCCGCCGCCGGCGCCAATGGGGCATCATTTTGGGCGCCGGCGCCGCGGTGGTCCTCCGGGTGATCCTCACTTTTTTCGTGGCCCAGTTGCTGATAATTCAGTTTGTCAAGCTGGCAGGCGGCCTCCTTATCGCCTGGATTGCGGTGAAGCTGTTCATCGAGGGCGCGCCGGAGCAGGCAGAGCGCGAGGCCAAGACCCTGCTCCAAGCCATGTGGCTCATTATGGTGGCCGACATCACCATGAGCACGGACAATGTCCTGGCCGTGGCCGGCGCCTCCCATGGCAACCCGTTTCTCCTGCTTTTCGGTCTGGCCCTGTCCATTCCCTTTGTGGTTTTCACCAGCAACCTGCTGTCCATGCTCATGGATCGCTACCCCATTATCATTTACCTCGGCGCCGCGGTGCTGGGGCGGGTGGCCGCGGAGATGATCTTCACCGACCCCTGGGTAGCGGCGTGGCTTCGGCCTCCCCGGTGGTTTGCCTACCTGATGGAGGCGGTTTTCGCCGTCGGGGTCATTGTGGTGGGCAAGCTCTGGATCCGATTTATTTTCCGCAAAGGCGAAGCCATGATCTCAACTCCGGACAGCCCCGGCTCCGGGCCATCCGGTGAGGGATAATTTGAAATGGCTATCTTGACCATTTCCCGGGAATACGGCAGCGGCGGCCGGGAGATCGGCCGGATGGTGTCCGACCGCCTGGGCTATCGCTATGTGGATAAAGAAAGGCTTCTCCAGGACCTGGAGCAGGCCGGGGCACGCTGGGCCCGAGCCGCCCGGGAACTGGACGAAGTGTGCCCCACTATCTGGGAACGCTATGACTGGCAATACCGGGGCTTTGTGGCCCAGGTGGAAGCCCTCATCATGAATTATGCCGCCGACGACAACGTGGTGATCATCGGCCGGGGCGGGTCTGTTCTTCTCCGGGACGTGCCTTTCTGCCTCAAGGTGCGTTTGGTGGCTCCTCTGGAAGTGCGTATTGAGCGCATTATGGTGCGGGAAAGCCTGGACCGCACGGCCGCCGAACGGCTGATTCGCCAAGTGGACCACGAGCGGGCCTGCTTCATCAAGGCCAACTATGGCGTGGACTGGGATTCGGAAGACCTAGCGGACATGACCCTGAACACCGCCAGCCTGACCTATGAGCAGGTGGCAGCCTTATTAATAGAGGGCCTGGCCGAGAAAGACCGCTTGGCCACTCCTGAAGCCAAGGCCCGGCTCCGGGATGAAGCCCTGGCTTACCGCTTGAAGGCCCGCATTGCTACCGACCCCAGGGTTCTCATTCCCACCCTGGAGGTGAAACTCGCGGAGGGGGTTTACGTGGTCTCCGGCATTATCCACAGCCTTAAAGAGCGGCACATAGTGGAGGAAATCGCCCGGGAGGTCTGCGGCGACCGCCCGGTACTTTTCGATCTGCACCATCGGGTTTGAGCAGTTTGCAGTTTTCGGTCCTTCCTCCGGAATTTACTCCGGCCGGGGAAGCGAAGCGCCCCCAGCCTTGGCCCTTAAAACTGAAAACGGGAAACCGCAAACTGTCCTATTTGCCGGCGTTAAACCGCTCTTCCATATACCGGGCCAGAGACTCCTGATATTCTTCGCTGGTCCGGGCGCCGGGTGACTCCAACAGGATGAAATGGGTCATTTCATGGGCGAGAAGGCCGATCCGGGCATCCGCCAGGGACAGGAATATGGTGCGCAGCCGCGGTTCATAATAGGATTGCAGGTATCGGGGAGCTTGCGGAGGGCGCGGCGGAGGGGGGGGTCGCAGGGCCATTTGTTGCTGCTGCACTTGAAAGCCGTCCCGGAGCAGACGGATTGTCAGTCTTACCGGGTTTGTGGGCCACTTTTGCAGAACCCGGCTGATTTCGGAAAGCATGCCATCAATCAGGTCTGACAAGCGGCCGAGATCGGCGGAAGGAGGCGACCCCGGCCCGATCGCCCCCAGCTTGCGGGCCAGTTCCTCCAGGTCAGTCCGGTGGTCATAGACAATGTCGGCCTTCTGGGTGTGGAACACCGAGGGGGGCATCCGGCTTAACATGGCTTGGCCCCAAGCGGGTGCCACCCCCAAAGACATCGCTGCCGCTGAAACCAAAACCAACAGGCTTCTTTTCATAAGGTCAAGTAAAATTGACTTAAACCGGCCATGAAGGCCTGGCGGCATGCACCGCTCGGCTTTCATGGTTTTTTGGGGCCGACATGGAACGTGTGGAAAATAAGGAAAAGGCAGCCTCCCGGCCAGGAATGTCTGCCTTTTCCCGGACCGCCACCCGACAGGGACCTGGCCCTTGTTCTTTATTATCAGAATGGGGGCCGACATGCAAAGGGAGAAAGGAGAAAAGAACATGGCGCCTGGGTTCCTCAACTTGTTTCTGGGATGTCTCTTGATGGTAAGTGAAAATTGGTATCAGAGCCGATCCTTTGGACCGCGGAAGTGGTGGCAGGAATCGGATATATGCGACCGCTCCGGGGGCAAGGGTCAGAATCCCGCCATTCTGGGGTTTAGCTGCCCAGCAGTCGGAAAGCCAGGGGGATTTCTATGGTGAGGCGCTCCCGACCCAGGCCCGGAGGAAAAGGGGGAAAGGACCGGACTCGCTGCACCGTTTCCTGGGCCTCCTGATCCAACAGGGGATGGCCTGAGGAGCGCAGAAGCTGAACCGCTTCGATCCGGCCGCTGGCGGCAACGGTAAACCGCAGCACCGCCACCCCTTCCTGATGCTGCCGCCGGGCCAACGCGGGGTAATGCTTTTTTTGCTCCAGCAAGGATCGCACTTGTTGCAAATACGCTTGCAGGGGCGACCCGGAGCCCGAGCCCGCCCCGCCGGCTCCGGTGCCGCTTCCGGCCCCGATTCCCGTCCCCGACCCTGTGCTGACCCCGGACCCGGCCCCGCCCCCGCTTTTCCCGGAGCCGGAGCCCGTACTTGCCGGGCTGGCCGCAGGAGCACGGCCTGGATCCGTCTGGAGTCTGACCGAAAGCGGCGGGGGCGGTTTAATGGGGGTGGGCCGTGCCAGTTCAGGCGGAGGCAGCTCAGTCACCGGACGCGGTGCCGCCTTCTTGGCGGCCCGGACGGGATTAAGCTTTTCCTTGGCAGCCGGAAGAGCCTTGGGCTTTTCCGGTACCTGTACGTTGCCCCCTCCTCCTTGCCGGCCGGAAAGCCCGGCCGCTAAGGAGATGGGCTCCACTACCACCACCTTTTTCGGGCGGGGGCGGGCTGGCACATCCCAATGGAACAGGAGGGCCGCGGCCAGGCTATGGAGCAGCGCCGAGCCCAGCACCGCCAGGATCCAGGCCCTCCCGTTCCCCCCCTCCCACCTTTGTTCCACGGCCATCCTATTTCTGTTCCACCTCGATGCCGATCCTTTGCACCTTCAGGCCTTTTAACCGGTCAATGACCTCGATGAGCCGGCCGTGCCGGGTTTCCTGGTCGGCGGCAATAATGGCCAGGGACTCCTTCCCCTGTTTCTGACTCTGAAATACCTGGTCAAAGTCCTGATCCTGATTCAGTCTGGTGCCATTTATGGCGATCCGGCCTTCGCGGTCGATGCTGATGATTATCGGCACGCTCTCCAGCTTATCTGCCTGTGCAGCCTTGGGCAGGGCGATGGAAAAAGTGCGGGGTAGCATCACCGTGGCGGACAGAAGGAAAATAATCAGAATTACCAGGACAATGTCCACAAACGGGGTCATGTTGATCTCCGTAATGGGGCCGTGAATTTCGCCTTTCATGCCCGGCCTCCTATCCGCCGTGCCGACCGATGTCCTTCCTCTTCGCAGGCTACCTCAGCCATTTCCGCCAACAGCAACTGGCCCAGCCTTCTGGCGCGTTCCATAACCACGTGCAAGCGGCGATGAAATAGGTTGTACATCACCACTGCGGGGATGGCCACCAGCAAGCCTACCGCAGTGGCCACCAGGGCTTCGGCAATACCTGCCATCACCGCCGGGCCACCGCCGCCTTCTGCCAGGGACAAGTCCTTAAAGGCATGGATAATGCCCAGGACGGTGCCGAACAGGCCGATGAACGGGGCGTTGGCCCCCAGGGTGCCCAGAAAGCTTAGACGTTTCTCCAGATACAGGCCGACCCGGATGCGCTCTCCTTCCATGGCATCCTGGGCCGCCTCCCGACCTTGGGCAACCTGGCGCAAGCCGGCCAACAACACCTGGGGCTCCAGCGCCTTGCTCTCCTGGCATAAGCTGACCGCCTCGGTCCACCTCTGTTGCCGGAGTAAAGGGTTAATTTTTCGGATAAACTGCTCTTCGGGAAAACGGTGGCGGAAATAGGTCCAGCCCCGTTCGATCATGACCGCCACGGAGGCCAGGCTCAGAAGAATGAGCAACCAGAGCACCCAGGCGCTGCCGCCCAAGGTTATCTGCAGTAAAGTTTTGGTCAAAGCATCCAAGCTTGTCTCCCTCCCAAAAAGAAAACCATGAAGAGCAGGGCCCAAAGCCCCGGACGCCTTCATGGCTTTAGTTTCCAAAGCTTCCTTCTTTTGTCAAAGGTGATTCATCCACCCGTTGTCAACATATTAATCTCTCGCCGCCCTTCCCGTCAAGCTAAATTCCTCGCCTTCCAGCCGGTAAACTCCGTCTGCCTTGCCTACGGATAGCTAACCTCAGCCAGCCGGGGATAATCACCGCGGTTGAAAAATCGGGAGGGAAAAGCTTAAAAGGAGTGAAACAGCTATCCTCCCTCAATAATTTACTGGCAAAATCCTTGGTGCCCCCGCCGGGATTCGAACCCGGGACCTACGGACCAGGAAACCTATTTAAGGCAACTTCGCAGAATTATGCCAAGCTGCCTTTTTTAGTTCTTGTAGTAGGTTAGCTCTTGTGATATTGTGCTGAAGTAACAGCCCTAATTGGGGGACGCATTAACAAAGGAGCGACAGCCTGCCGCAGGGCGTCCACGTCCACGCCCTGGCCTTCCCCCCAAGAGCAAATCGTGGCGCCCCCGCCCTTGCCCCCGGACGCCTTCTAAAATCGGGGGGAATGCTCCAGCCAGAAGGCCAAATCCAGGGACACCGGCTGGGGCGGCAGGGTGATGACCTCGGAGAAGCGCTCAAAGAGGTAGCACACCGGGATGTCCAGGGCCTGGCCGATGAGCCCGGCAAAGGAGATCCAGGCCTTGTAGCCGCCGGTGGCGTTGATGACCACGTGCTCCGGCCCCCATTGCCTGGCAATCTTGGCTGTTGCAGTCACCAGGTGGCGCAGGCCTTCCCGGCGGAAGCGCTCATGGGAGGCGTCCGTCAGGCCGGTGAGGACCTCCCAGGCTCCCGGGCATACCTGGCCAAAGGCATTCACGGGGCTCATTATCGCTCGCAAGCGGGTGAGCTCTATTCGCCCTCTCAGCCCGCCTTAAATGTGAATCTCAAAATAGATGAGGATATATTTTAAGGAGACATACCAGAAACAGAAGCCCAAACAGAGCCTTGAGTACATTAGGTTTGATCTTGGCCACCAGTTTGGCCCCGATAATGGCGCCGATGAGGGCCCCCATCCCCAGGGCGGCGGCCGCCGGGATGTCCACCACCTGTTGGTAGAACTTAAAGATGGCGCCCACCAGGGCCATCCACACGAACGCGGCCATGGAAGTGCCGATGGCCAGCTTTACCGGTGCCTTGAGAAAATAGATGTAGGAGGGCACCAAGGCGTAGCCTCCCCCCAGGCCGATGATGCCGGTGAGGGTGCCGATGCCGGAGCCCAGGACCGTTTTGGACAAGGGCTTGCCGGGAATCTGGGGGCCGGTGGCGGTCAGTGGCCCTTTCACCAAAAGACCTTCATAGAGCATGCGCAGAGACACCACAATGAAGGCCAGACCGATGATGAGGTCGATGAGTTCGCCATAGGGCTTCAGATAGCCGAAGATGACGGAGCCGATGATCACCCCGAGGATGCCGCTATAGCCGGTGAGCAGGGCCGTGTCCGTATCTACGTTTTGCATCCGCCAATGCTGAATGGCCCCCGAGGCCGCGGTGAAGACCACCGCGGTGAGGGTGGTGCCCACGGCCAGGGCGGGGTCGAAGTGGAAGCCGAAGCGGATCACCGGCATCATCAAGGCGCAGCCGCCGGTGCCCAGCAGCCCACCGATGACCCCGGCCACCAGGCCGGTGGCAAAATAGATGAGATAAAGGACGAATAGCATGGGTTCAGTCCTCCTGCTCGTTCAAAAGTCCTTGTTTTATAAATAAAATAATCATAATAATCCATTTGGTCAACCGTATACACGATTATTAAATTATCTATATCTAAGCACTGGCCCGGCGGCGGAACAGCGCCGCGGCCAGGAGCCAACTGGCGAGCAGGAACAGCAGAATGGCCAGAAGAGGAACTATGGGGGTGGCAAATTCCGAGCGTCCGGTAACGCCTAGGCGGAGAAGCTCCACCACGTATGTCAGGGGGGAGACATAAGCCAGGGGTTTCAGCCAGGAGGGGAGTTGGGACAAGGGCATGAAGACTCCGCTGATAAATAGAATTGGGAACCGGAAAAAGTTCATCAGGGTCATGGCTTCAAAGACTTCCCGGACCATCACCGCAGCGGTGAGGCCCAACAAGGAAAAACACCCTGCCCCCAGAATAAGGCCCGCCCAAAAGATGAGGGGATTGACCAGGGGCATTCCCAAAGCAAATTTGAGTCCTAGGGCCAAGGCCAAGGCGGTCGCTACGCCGTAGATAGAAGCACTGGCCGCCTTTCCCAGGATGATGGTGCGCATGGATAAAGGAGCCAGGAGCAGCCGCTGAAAAGTGCCGGCCCGCTTCTCAAAGGTGACCACGATGGCGGCCATGGAGGTATTCCCGAAAAGCAAGGTCATGGCGATGACCCCCGGAGCAATGGCCAGGTAGGTGGCCGGATCCTTAACATAAAGAGAGAGAATCAGGACCGCCGGGAACAGCAGCCCCCAGGTGATCAGCGGGGGCTTGCCGTAATAGCTTTCGATGTCTTTGAAGCTGATGGCCAGGGCCCGCCGCCACTGGCTCATGGAAGTGCCTCCGCTTTCGGACCGCCCCTCTTTACGAAGCTCATGAAGGCGTCTTCCAGACTGGCGGTCAGAGTGTTTATTTCAGAGATGCGCACGCCTTCACCTCTGGCAAAAGCCACCACTTGCTCCAGAGCCGCATGGACCTCGGCGACTTCCAGGCGCCAGGCACCGTTCTGCGAGGAGGCCTGGAGAATCGCGGGACAGGCCCCGAGCAGCCGCGCCGCCTCGATCTCCGGCGAGAAGGTCACCGACAGGAGATAGAGGCGCTGCACCCGCTGCCGGATTTCCGAGGGAGTACCCAGGGCCGCCACTCGGCCCTGGATGAGGATGAGTACCCGCTGGCTTAAGGCCTCGGCTTCTTGAAGGTTGTGGGTAGTGAGAAATACCGTAACCCCTTGACGGTTGATGACCCGGATAAGCTCCCGCAAGGCCCGAGCGCTGGGCACGTCCAAGCCCGAGGTGGGTTCGTCCATGAAAACCACCTCCGGATTATGTATAAGAGCGGCGGCGATGGTCAGCCGCCGTTTCAAGCCCTTGGACAGGGCTCCGAAGGGAGTGGTCGCCCGGTCGACCAGATCGAAAAACCTCAGGAGTTCGGCAGCCTTTCGGGTACGCACCCCTCGCGCCAAGCCGTACAATTCCCCCAGATATTCCAGATTCCGGCGGCAGGTTAGTTCGGGATAGAGATTGGACTCTTCGGGCACCACCCCGATGCGCTCTTTCACAAAAATCGGATCCTCGGCCACATCTCTTCCGCAGATGCTCACCTCCCCGGCGTCCCGGTCGAGCAGACCCGCCATAATCCTGATGGTAGTGGTCTTGCCGGCGCCGTTGGGCCCTAGGTAGGCGAAGATTTCCCCCCGCGCCACCGAGAAACTCACCTCGCTGAGCGCCTTGAGGGAGCCAAAGCTTTTGCTCAAGCCGGATACGGAAATGGCCGGAATTGATTCCATCGGGCGCAATCCAGGATAAGGTGGGGGGGGACGGGCTAACCCTCCCCTCCCTGGCGAGAGGCCTCATTGCTTTTGAGAAGTGGTACAAGGGTGTTCGGGAACCTCGCCGTGGCATTTCCTGATCTGCTCCGGCGAGCACTCTTCCGGCTTGCCTGTCAACTCCTCCGGCTTTTGGCATTCGGCTTTACAGGTACACATAGGTCCGCCTCCTTTTTTGATAAAAATGCAGGGTTCCAAGTCCTCCGGGGCAGATAGAAATTCCTCCAGAGACTGCTGCCAGCAGGATAGAGTTTGCCGGTTGAGGCAATAGTGCAGGAAATAGCCACGCTTTTCCGCCTTCACTACACCGGCCTCCCTGAGTATCCCCAGGTGTTGGGACACCGCCCCGGGAGTGATCCCCAGTTTTTTTGCCAATGCCCCCACGCACAGCGCTTGCTTTTTCAACAATTGGACCATCTTGATCCTCGCCGGCGCCGCCAGGGCTTTAAACATCAGGGCCAATTCCCGATCTGTCCCCATCTTATTTAGCATTTACTAAAATAATTAACAGCATGTCAAGATATATTTATGTCTAGCCCAAGTTCTGCAGTTAATAACGTAAAATCAGTAAGTTGTGATGGCGCAGGTGTCTGTCGGCACCACATTTTCAAGGGGCCGCACCGGGGAGGGAAGGGCGACCCCCACAGCCTGGCAGACTTTGCCGGCCGTCCCCTGAAGCGCAGTGCGCAGGAGATACCAGTGCTCGCCGTCCCACACCTCCACCTCGGCCAGAGCCAGGAGATCCCGGCGGATGTCGGCCCATTTCGCCTCTACCCCCCCCCGTTGGGCCAGGCGGCGCTTGAGCTCATCCAGCAGCACCAGGGCCAGAAACGAGCAGAAGACATGCCCCTGAATGGTGGCATCCCACCGGTGAAAGACGGGCCGGGTGTCGAGGAGCGACTTGGCGGCCCGGAAAAACTGCTCCACCAACAGCAGCCGCTGGTACTGCACCGCCACCTCGGCGGCGGGCAGCTTCGTGTTGGTGCGCAGGACGTATTTGCCGTCAAAGCGGGCCGCGGCCTTGACCGCGGCCTGATTGAGGCTCACCGCGCCCTTCTCCACCTTCAGGAACCGCCGAAAACCGCGGTTGCCCATCAGGCCCTGGGCGCCCTGGCGCAGCTTATCCTGAAGGGCCGCCAGCATCGTCTCCCGGTCGGCCGCGTCCTTGGCGGCCTCCTGGGGGTTGTGTGGCAGACCACGTAACGCCGCCCTTTCACCCACACCTCCTTGACCCGGAGGTGGTCCGCCACCTGTTGGTAGCGGCCGGGGCAGCCCAGCACCAGATCCCGCACCTCCTTGTGCCGCCGGAGGCGCGCCCCCAGGCTATACTCCGGCTTCTGCTCCTCCAGCTGCTGGATGGTGTCAGCGCTGATCATGCCGCGGTCCGCCACCCAGCACAGCCTTTCAGCCCGAAGCGCCGGCGCACCTTGGCCACCACCGGCAGCAGGGTCTGGGCCTCGGCCCGATGGCCCGGCCAGAACTCGCAGCACCCCGGCCGGCCCTCTTCGGTCAGGACCGCGCCCACGATCATCTGGCGCCGGTCCGGCCGATGGTCCTTGGAGAAGCCGAACTGTCCCAGGCCCTCCCCGCCCCGGCCCTCAAAATACAGGCTGGTGGGGTCGAAAAAGGCCAGGGTGCACTCGGTGAACAGGTCCCGGCGCCGGTGAAACAGGGCCTCTTCCACCTCGGCCCGGCTGTCCCCCAGCCAGCGCCTGGCCCGGTACAGGTGATGCAGCTTCAGACCGTCGCTGCCGTTCACCCGGACATCCCGGCGCCAGCACTCCCCAGCCCGGTCGGAGCCGGACTCGAACAAGCGGTGCAGCACCATGAGGTACACGGCCCGCTCCACCGGGAACTCAAAGCCCTGATCTCCAAGCAGCCGGTGGAGCGCCGCGTCCAGGCCCAGTTCCTTCCAGAGACGGCCGAACACCAGGTCCGGGCCGATATGGCGCAGGGCCCTGGCCTCCAGGCGCCCTGCCTCATAGCCCTGGATCACCCGAACCTGGTTAGCGAAGCGGCCCAGGGATTTCAGCGGGACCTTCACGCCGCCACTTGCGGCGAGTTTGTCGCCGCGGCCCAGCGTGGCCAGGACCCGCTGCACCGTGCGTTTGCCTTCCCGGTGGTTCTCCACGATCTGGAGATAGCGGTAAGGACCTTTGGTCTTTACTCGGACAAACATGCGGACCCTCCATCAGGTCACCGCAATTATGCCAGAAAGTTTCTCGAGGTTGGGCGCGGTGGCCAGTAAGCTCCGTTTCCCAACCCCGCTCATCGAACCGGACATGCCGATTTCCGGCATTCCGGCTCTCCGACTGGATTCATCCCATGGCACACGGCGGCGGGCCCAGATGAACCCGGCGCCACCGCAGCACCCCGAGTTCACCAAACACCGTAGCATCAGAGAAACGGCGGGCGCCGCGCGTCGGCACCTTATGACACCGCCTCAGGAAGTGAACCACGCGCCTATAGACGTATTATCAGTGGCTTGGTCTACAATTCTTTGGACACCGAATTGGGTAAAATAGGATATCCCAGGAGGTGTGGCAATAGATCAACATGGTGACAAGAAACCAGGGGCATCGGGGGGAGCCCGGAGGGCGACCGGAGATGACCCTGGCATGATTGGCAAAGGCTCCCAGCGCTTTTCGGCCCGGCGCAAGGCCGGGGTTGTCCTGCGCCTCTTACGGGGAGAAAGCCTGGAGTTACTTTCCCGGGAAGTGGGGATAACCGCCGCTCGACTGTCAAGCTGGCGGGAGCAATTTCTCCAATCCAGGCAGGCGGCCTTGAAAAAACCCATCCACAATGGCCGGGACCTGGAAATCGCCCGGCTCCAGCAAAAGCTGGGGGAAGTGACCATGGAAGAACGAGCTACCCCAGAAGAAAATCGAGAGATTGGAGAGCGGCTTGCCTTTACCACAACGGAGGTCGAGGAGATGAGCCGGACCGCCTCGCCCTCCACCCATAAACGCTATTCCGTGGTCCAAATCTGTCGCATTTGGCGCCTGACGGCGCTCCAAGGTGTATTGGCAGCGTCTCCTCAAAGCAAAACCAGTTAGCGCCACCAAGATACCAAAGTCTCTGATATGATGGAGCATTGACAACCGGGATCCTAACCTTTCAAATGGGCCTCAAAATGGGGGCAGGCCAATCCGTTTAATTGCCTGCCTATTCCAATTTAAAAGTGGGGCATCTAAGCGTCTATGAAGGTTTTTTAAAAAATTTAGGTCTTGATTTTCCTCATTCGAGAATTGTGATCCTAATTCATTTAGAGTTCTCCTTCCCAAACGATGAGCATAAGCGGTTATATGTTTTTTTAGTAAAAATAGCCAAGATTCCCCAATTTTTAAGCGATTCTTAAAAGTATTTTGTAGTCTCTTTAGACAAATCTGTTGATTTTCCCAATGTAATCTCTTCATAGCCAGCCTGGCCTCAAAAATCTCAGGATGTTCCAAAAGAAGTTGGTGGGGCAAAGCAGCCCCCCAGGGCGCTTGTTGGATAAGCTGCTCCAAAAGGGTTATGATGAGACTCAGTCGGTTATGCAGCTGCTGGTATTGTTGCCGCCTTTGCTCAACAAGTAACCTGTATTCTTCCAATTGCTGTAGGGTTTCCTTCGGAATCCTGTCTTTTCTGTTCGGCTCGAGAAGGGCGAAGACTAACTTGATGGTAGCGTGCTTTTGGAGTAAAGGACGGGTATATGGGGATAAAACTTCATAGGCCGCCTTCGCTAAAAGACCCACCTCTTTCGGGTGCGGGACCCCGACTTGACGGGCTGCCATGGTAGCTGTTTCCAAGATATCTACTAAGGATTGGCGGCTGGCTTCTAAATTCTCCTGCCACTTTTGCCAAAGCTCGTAATTTTCTTTCACCGTGTCTTTAAGTGATAAGAGTTCGGCTTCCGCAGGACGCTTTGCCCACCATTTCTTTGGGCGCCGGAAGATAGCTTTGAAGAAATCGATTATTCTTTCTCCCATGACAATGTTAGGTTGCAAGATTTTGCCCCCTCAGTTTGGCGGCGCGGATTGGGTCCGCAGTTTTTCCACATCTACTTTGATGACCAGGTTCACGGTGCGGAACTGTTGGTAATATTCTTCCCGGTCAACTCCTGGGGGGGCTTCTTTGCCTCTGACGCCCAAACCTGCAACCCGCAGATATTCTCCTAAACCAGGGGCCTCTCTTAACAGCAAATCAGCTACAGTGGCAGAGCGCAAGGCAGAAAGTTCAACATTGTTGTGTGGAGGGATGCCACGGTCTGGTAAAAACCTTGGATCAGCAGTGCCATTTATTAATACATAAAATGGTTTCCCTTGAATAAGGTTAAAAATTATGAGTGCCAACCGACTTAAACGTTGTGAGTCTTGGGAATACAATTTATATTCACCCGTATTAAAATAAATAGGAGGAACACCAGTTATCAAAATCTCTATTGCATCTTCATCAAAATTTATTTTATAATTTTCTGGCATATTATTTTTAATGGTCTCATAAAATTCTTTAAGCTCCCTTAAACCTCTTCCTCCAACTATCTCTCTGAGCTTGGCATTTTCCTTTTTTAACCTTTCATTCTCCAACTGAAGCTGTTTTTTTTCTTGTTCCAATTTCTCTATTGTTTTTCCCGAATCGTCGCCGAGTCCCACAAGCATCACAAAAACCAAAGTGAAGACAAATACGTCCACCAGACCCGGCCACGCCGGGTTTCTCCCTTGGTCGCGACGGCGCCGGCGCAGCATTTATCTCCTTCCGAATATCTGCCCGAATATCTGCGAAATCTTGCTTTTGCTGGTTGAGGCCTCTTCTGGAACATTTTTTATCGCTGATTGCAGGCCTTTCAAGGCACCCAAAATATCCCGCAGATCGCCGTCGCCGATCTCTGCCAGGAAGCTGTGCAGTGATTTAGAAATTTTGTCCGCCACTTGGAATCCCAAAGTTTCCAGGGCAACAGGAAGCTGGGCGGTAAGTTTCTCGAAGTTTTGGACCTGTTTTCGTTGTTCCTCCAACAGAGTTTGTAATGTATCCCTAAAGTAACTTTCTTGCGGATTGGGTTGCTGCCAAGCCTCATGAATGGCCTGAGAGACTGCCGATGAAAGAATTAAACTCACCGCCTGCAGGCGTTCCTGGAAGGCCGCAGCTAAAGTCTGAGGAAATTCCTGTAGCCGCGCCATGAGCGCTAATAGATCCTTTAGCGTGTTGTTCAATTCAGTATTCATCTTCGTCAGGGGGATGAGTCCCATGGCTATGGCCTCTTTGACGGTATCAGGCAGGCGTTCCACTGTTTGGTGAAGGTGTTGCAGCACTTCCAGAATTTGACCTCGAGATTCACCCAAGGCTCTAAAGATAGGCTCCATGCCTTCCAACCACGAGGACTTCAGACCTTCGGCCAAACTGGAGGCCATTGTGGAGGGAAGGCGTTGCATGGCCTCCTGAAGAGCCTGATGCCCCTCGGTCAGTGCCGCCAGGCTAGAGCTAATTTCATGAAATGTCCCCATCATTAGCTCCTGCCAGCTTTGCCGCAGGGCTTGGCCGAGACCGGCAGCAAGTTCTTTTTTTACACCCCGGAACTGTTCTCGGGCTGCTTGGGGCAACTCGTTGATGGTTGCTGAAAGGGCATTAGTAGCTTGGGCTAGGGCTGCGGTTTTGCCCTCCAGATCCGCCTGCGCCATTTCCTGCACCGCCTGCTTTAGCTCTTCCGTGCGTTTCCGCCATGCCTCCAGCAGTGGCAAGGCCTCCAACAAGGGCTTGGCCAAATCCTGAAAGCGTTCATCCAGCCGTTGGCTCAGCAACTCCACTCTTTCATCTTGGCTCCTGAGCAAAGGAATGATGCCCTCCACCTCAGTTCTCTGGGTAGCTACCATGCCCCGGACCATCTCCCGAATGGCTTCCCCCAAGCCCCGCATCTCTTGAACCAAGCTTTCTGAGTGTTGTTGATGCTTAGCATGAATGTCCTCCGCCCATTGACTGAATTGTCTCCCCACTTTTTCCAGCGCCACAATTAGATGCGGATCAACTCCTTCCGGCACCTCGAATTGAAGGCCCATTACGGTTTTGGATGCAGTAAGTAGAAGTTGGTCTCCAGAACGGCGGAAGGAAATGTATAATCCATAAATATTACTCAGAGCATTTAACTGATTAACTTTTCATGCTGCATACTGGACGTGTTTCCCCTGGAAATAGTTGGCGACGATGTCCGGTTTGCATTGGCGGCTCCGGAGGTAGCTTCTGACCTTGCCCACCAACTCCGTTTGATTGGCAGGGCGTTGCCGACCCAGGGCATTGCTTTTGACATCTTGGTTGAGCAATTCGTCCGGGTTGATCTCCGGACTATAGCTGGGAAGAAAAAATATCCGGATGCGCTCCTCATTTTCTTTTGCCCAGTTTTTCACCTTCAGAGAGCGGTGGACCGGGTGACGGTCGATGATGAGATATACTCGGCGAGCACTTTGACGGAGCAAACGCCGGAGAAACTCTAAGAAAACTTGGGCAGTAAAACGCTCTTTGAAAACCATGAAGTTCAAGCGCCCTTGGTTGGTAATGGCAGAGATCATATTGCAGCCGAAGCGCTGACCAGTGGCCAGGATCACGGGCGTCTGCCCTTTGAGGCCATAAGAGCGTCCTACGGCGTGGTCGGACCGCAGCCCCATTTCATCGCCCCAGTATATCTGAGCCTTCTCTCTCTGTGCCTGGCGGCGAATACGAGGATACTCTTTCTCCAGCCATTGCCGGACCTGCTCCGGGTTTTGTTCCCAAGCCCGCCGCGCCGGTTTCTGTGGGGTAAAGCCCCAGCGTTTGAGGTAACGGCCTACGGTCCAGACCGACAACTGCACCCCAAAGCGACGTTTAATGAGGAGCGCCACCGCTTCCCGGGTCCAGAGGTAGAAAGGCAACTTGAGTTGTTCCGGATGATGATCAATGACCGCCTTGGCAATCTGCGCGGCCTGCCAGGGCAGGAGTTTTCCTCCCAAGGGGCGGCCTTTCCTCTTGGCCTTGAGGGCTCCTATACCCTGGTGGCGGTACGCCTTCACCCAGCGACAAATGGTTTGGGGGGCAACTCCCAAGAGCTTGGCAACTTCTTTTTGCTTTTCACCCTCCGATACCGCTTTAACGCCCATGTGGCGAAGATGTTCTTGCGCAGATGCAGATATTGACCGAGCATCGACTTTTTCCATGCAACATTTATAACATATACTCCAATTAAAGTTAATCTATATTTTGCTCTGAGTAATAATTAATTATTTTGATCGGATTCCTAAATCCTATTTCCAAAAAAGCTAAAAGATTATTAATAAAATCGTGATATTCTAATTTTTCCATTTTATTATCCATGATTATGCGGCTGTCAATAGGTACTTTCTTGTCAATTTAACCAGGTCGGGATTAGGTCGATGGCCACGCGGAAGGCTCGGGCCTTGATCTGGTAGCCCTCCCCGAACCACAGGGAATTCAGCCGCCGGTCATCACTCTGAGTGGACTTGGGTTTGCGACACTGGTCAATATATTCGGTGACGCCATTGTAAGCGGCCCAGAGGGTCCCATGGACGCCGGGCTGGTCATTTTTTTTCCATTCGCAAAAAATTATTTCGCCCAATCCCGATGCTTTTCGGCCTCTTGAGCCGCGGCCCGGTCCTTCCGGTCTCGGGGGTCTGGAAAAACCTGCTTGAGATAGCGGCGCAGGCGCTGATCGTCCATATCCACCCGAGCCATGTTTTGAAAGGCCGCTTCAATCTCCTCATAGCCCCGGTGAATGATGCCCAGGGTGCGCTTCGCCAGCTCCAGCCGTTTGTGAATGTCCTTGGTGTGGGAGACCCACACCGCGGGAGGCCCCTGCCGCAGGGCCAATGTCAGTGTGTTGTTGCACACCACCCTTATGGGGGTGAATTTTATCTGCACCGCGCTGTTGCCGTCATGGCTGTTGCTCAAAAGCAAGTATTTATCGGTGATATCGGTGTTGGCCACTTTAATGGCATCCGGCAATTTGGCCAGAATCCAAACGCGCTCCCCTGGCCCAGGGCCCCGGCGGTGTGGTAGATGGCTGCCCCCGCTCCCACGATGGAATAGAAAAAGGCAAAAGCCTCCCGGTTTTGCAACGGGGTGTAATCCTCCCCCACGATGCCCAAAATGGGGCAATTGGGATTGCCGAACAGATCTCTCTTCTTATCCCATAAATCCTTTCTGACCACCGCATACTTGCCGGTGGGCTGCATTACCGTACCCCCTACTGCAATCAACAGCTTCTTTTCCACCTCCCAATCCAGGTTGGCCGCCCGGATGGCCTCCTCAGCGGTGGCCGGCCGGTGGAGTTTGGTGCCGAGCCCATGCCAGGGCACCTGCCCCACATACATCATAGAGGCCCGGCCGTTTTCGATATAGATTTCGTGGGCCATGGCAGTTTCCTCCCTGGTTTATCATCGGCCCGGAAATCTCTGAAAATAAATTTATTCCCAGGGACCTTTCGGGGATAACCCGTAAAGAATCCGGAGAACAGGCTGCCGCATCAGCCGCGATGCTGAGTCAGGTGGGGGTTGTCCACTATACTAAGATTATGCAGCAACCTTGGCCGCCGCGGCTCAAAAAGATGGTTGATCCCTCTGTGTGCCTGGGCTAATTTCCCGGAGGCTGGCTAAGACTATTCCCCCATATGGACGCCTGATAGCATAAGTTATTTTGAATATCGAAAAAATTTTGCGGATTTTTTGCAGGTCATACACTTGGTTCCGCAATTTCGGCTAAGGTGCCAGCCTGAGTCCCCAGGCCGGTATCACTTTAGGCCCAAGTTCCCCTGCCATGACTTTTCCCCCGTCCAATACCGCCTCCTTTCCCCTCTACCTGGAGGAATTTTTGTAAAATTTCCCGGACCGTCATATTGAACCCCGGGGGTGGGGGTGGCGTCTCCGGGTTTTCCATTTTCCGCTGCTGTGTGAGCGGCTGCCAGGGGCGCAGGCGGCGGGGCAGGCAGGTTGAGGCTTTCTCTCGCCAACGTCAGGGGCTGGTCTTTTCCTCTTCCCTTTTCCGGGAAGCGGTTGGAGGGCGGAACTGGTCTCCCGCCTTGGGCCAGGCCTTGCCCCTGGAAGCTGTGCCGTTCTCCGGCCGGAGAGTTCGGACGATCCGGACGTTTCGGACGTTTCGGATGTTTTTCCTAACCTGCTGGGCAGAAAAATTTTGGCAAAAATAAAGGGCATAAGGAGCCGACCAAAGTCCCCTCCTATCTTGAGCCTCCGGCCTGGTGACGGTGCGGCGGGCAATCAGAAGAATTAATCCGAACCCAGCTTCCCTCTCTTATCCTACCAATTTATCCGGCTGGAAGTAGTTGAAGCCAACCCTTCTTTTGGGACGAAGCGGGACGCGTCCCAGAAAAAAGGATGCATCCCACCCTGAGAGTGAGTATGTGTTCTGCAAAGAAAATGGCCGCCCCTATCGGGACATCTATTCCGGGTTCCGTCGGGCGGTGAAGAAGGCGGGGCTTGAAGAGGTGACGGTGCACCCCCTGCGGCATACGATGGGAGCCATCTGATGATGAACGGGGTGGACCTGGTAACAGTAAAGGACCTCTTAGGGCATCGGGACCTCCGCACGACCTTGTGTTACGCCCACTTGGCCCCGGACCGGCGAACCTTTTTCTTTCTGAACCCGTAGGGAACCTGGAGATAGGCAATCAAGCCACGGCCAACCTGGGTGCCATTTTCTCGAGCCCTGTCTTGATCTGCACCAGCGTTTCGGAAATTGGCAAATTGGTAGCCCAAGTGGTAGCCCGAAACAATTTAGGGTCAGGCCGATTGACCTAACCCCTTGAAATTATGGAGCCGGCACGGGGATTCGAACCCCGGACCTGCTGATTACGAATCAGCTGCTCTACCGCTGAGCTATGCCGGCCTATACGAATATTTACTCGGTGGAGAGTATTTTGGCAACCGTAGAGTTTTCCTGCCGGAGAGGGCCGATCGGTTTAAGCCGGGGGGCCGGCAGCTTGGAGAAGTTCCTGTGCCACCACCTCCAGGAGACCCAAAACCGCGTCCAGATGCCAGAAGCGCTCCAGATTGGCCGGCACCGCAAAGGACACCTGAGCCGGGAACTCTTCGTCCGCCTGCCAGAGAATCACTTCCACCGACAGTCCGGGGAAAACCCGCAGGGCCAGCGCACCGTCCCCGGCCGGGCGGATTTCCGCCCCGAGGCGCTGTCCGGCTGCCAGAAAACCCGCCGGGTCGGAACCGAATCTTTCTTCCAAAGGTTTATTTGGCAGGGCGTGCGGCCCGGACTGCTGAAAAAAGGTGGTGCCTCCGGTTAAGCTCAAGGGACTGACCAATTGTCCCAGGGCTGCGGTATCCACCTTCAACAAATAAAGAAGGGCAGTGAGGCAGAGGCGGAAACCGGGCTCAACATCTTCTGCGCCGGACACTACAATCTGCTGGGCGGCCACGTCAACCCGGAGTTCGCGATTCAAAAAGGACAAGCGGTAGCAATTATCGGAGAAAATGGCGCCGGTGCGGCGGGTGACCGTCTCCGGGTCAGCTTGACGTAACTCCCGCCAGAATTCCTCGCTTACCTCAGCACATTTCTCATAAAGCATGGGTTTCGAATCTCCCGAAAAACGATTGCTGCTCAGACCCGCTTTTTTATCGCAATTTATTGTAAAAATATTCAAGGGTGGGATAATTATAATATATCCGAAAAATTATGGTTTATTCGCCTTTTCGGTCAATAAACATGCCTTGGAGAGCTTTCCTTTCCCTCGGGTTTCCGGGGAACCGCATTGGCTCCAGGGCCGCAAATAGAAGGGAACTCGGTTTTTAACGGATCAAAGGCATGGAAAAGTTCTTTTACCCTAAAAGTGTTGCGGTAGTTGGCGTGTCGGAAAACCCCCTTAATCTGGCCAAGGGCATCGTGCGCAACATGCTGGAGGCCGGCTACCGGGGGAAGATTTACCCGGTGGGCCCTCGGGGGGGAAGCATTTATGGTATCCCCATTTTGCACCAGGTGGAGGATTTGCCGGAGCCGGTGGACCTGGCAGCCATCCTGACGCCAGCCCGTTTTGTCCCCCGGGTGGTGGCCGCCTGCGGGGAGATGGGGATCCGTCGGGTGGTGGTGGAATCAGGGGGCTTTGCCGAGCTGGGAGAACAGGGTCGGGCCCTGGAGGAGGAAATCGCCCGGTTGATCGACCGCTATGACTTGAGATTGATCGGGCCCAACGGTTTGGGCGTGATCAACATGGAGATCGGTCTTTGCCTGCCCTTCTCCCAAATGGCCCCGATGCCCCGGAAAGGCAATATCTCCATTATTTCTCAGAGCGGGGGGGTGGGCATGCACCTTTCCGCCTGGATGACCAGGGAAGGCCTGGGTCTCAATAAATTCGTCAGCCTGGGCAACAAACTCAACGTGGCGGAAAACGAGGTTCTGAGCTATTTGTTGGATGATCCCGGCACCGAGACGGTTTATTTGTATCTGGAAGGAGTGCACGACGGACGGGAATTTCTGCGGATGGCGCAGCAGTCCCGGAAGCCGGTGTATGTCCAGCTTCCCAACGTGGGCGAGGAAACTTCCGCCATCGCTTATTCCCATACCGCCTCTCTGGCGTCGGACGAACGGGTGGTGGAGGCCGCTTGCCGGCAGGCCGGCATCATCCGGGTGAAAAGCCAGGCTCATTTTTTGGTGGCGGCCAAACTGACGGGTCAGCCGCCCGTCCTGGGCGATAACCTGGTAGTGCTCTCCCGGAGTGGCGGCGAAGCGGTTATTGCGGCTTATGCTTGTCGGCAGTGGGGCTTCCGGCTGCCGCCCTTGGCCCCGGCATTGGCCGAATTTATTCACGAAAGCTCCCGCTCCAAGATCATTAAACCTACCAATCCCGTGGACTTGGGGGATATTTTCGATTTCTCCGTATATTCCCGGGTGATGGAGGAGCTGTGCCGGGATCCCGACGTGCACGCGGTGCTTCTCAACTACGGGCCGGTATATGACCCGGAGCGGGAGGAGGCACGCCGGATGGCGCGCACCATGATCGAGGATGCGCGTAAGTATGGGAAACCTTTGGCCATCTGTGTCACCGCCACTTTGGAGGAAGAGGAATTCTTCCGGGATGAGTTGGGGTTTCCGGTATTTCACTTTCCGGGTCAAGCAGTGCGGGCTTTGGCTTACAGCCGGACTTTTGCCCGCCGTCCTCACCCGCAGGTGGGGGAAAGGGGGCCGTGGATCAGCCGGGACAGGATTACAGCCTTATTGGCGAGCCAGACGCGTTCCGGATTTCTGCCCATGACCGCCGCGCTGTCCCTCATCACCCACCTGGGCATCCCGGTGGCGGGCTGGCGGACGGCCGCCAGCGAGGCGGAGGCGCTCCCGGCGGCTGCCGATTTGGGCTACCCCGTCTGCTTGAAACTGGCCGCACCTTCCCTGGTCCATAAAACGGAAGCCGGCGGGGTCATCCTTGACCTTTATCAACCGGAGGATGTCTCCGCGGCGTTCGCCAGACTGGCGGAGGTGGCGGAGAAAAATTTGCCACCGAATGAGGCCTGGGAGGTGGTGGTCATGCCCCAAGTGCAAGGGGGCGAGGAGATCATCCTGGGGGCCCACCGGGACCGGACTTTTGGCCCGGTAGTGGCCTTCGGGGCCGGCGGCATCTGGACGGAGGTTCTGGAGGATGTGGCCCTGAAGGTGGCCCCCATCACCATGGAGGAGGCCTTAAATCAAGTGCTGGAAACCAAAATCGGCCAGATTCTCCAGGGGGTCCGGGGGCGGCCTCCGGCGGACTTAACTTCCATTTGCCGGGCCCTTACCGCCCTGTCCCAACTGATGATAGCCTTTCCCCAGATTCAGGAAGTGGACTTGAACCCGGTGCGAGTTTTCCCGGGCAGCAAAGGCATCCTGGCCCTGGATGCCCGGATTCGGGTGGGATAGGAAAAGACCATGGAGGTCAAACTCGCAGGCGGGGCTCGAAATAATTAACAAAACTTCTGAAATTTGGTTTTCAACTTATTGTAACTTTTGGAAATAAGATGGCTTGGTATCTCTGGCTAATGCCCTTGGTGGGCATCGTCGTGGGGCTCGGCGCCGCCTTCACCGGCTTGGGAGGCGGTTTTCTGATGGTGCCGCTGCTGATTTTTCTGGGTTTTTCCGCCCACCAGGCCGTGGGAACCTCTTTTCTGGGCATCCTGGTTATCTCGGTGTCCGCCCTGCTGGCCCATGGCCAACTGGCCCATGTGGATTACAAAACCGGCTTTCTCCTGGGTCTGGGCGGCGTCCTCGGAGCCCAGATCGGAGCACGTCTGTTGGATTACATTTCCACAGCCGACTTTAAAAAAATCTTCGCGGTGATTTTGCTGGGACTGGCCGTCTATTTGTTTCTGCAAAAATGAGGGGACACTTGTGGAAAACCCGCCCGGGGCCGGTGGGCAGTTCGGCCCGCTGATTCCTTCTTCCCATGGCTTAAAGTTACCTTTATGAAAGACATCTTCCCCCAGGAAGCGGCTGACCTGATTCGCCGGCACCGGCGCCTTGTAGCCCTCACCGGCGCCGGCATCTCGGTGGAGTCCGGCATCCCCGACTTCCGGAGCAAAGGCGGCCTGTGGGAACGCTTCGATCCCCGGGAGTACGCCACTATTCGGGCTTTTAAAAAAGATCCGGCCAAAGTCTGGCTAATGCTCCAAGAGATAGACCAGCTTATAAGAAAGGCCCGGCCCAATCCGGCTCATTACGCCCTGGCGGAATTGGAGGCCATGGGCCGCCTCCTGGGGGTCATCACCCAGAACGTGGACAACCTGCACCGAGCCGCGGGAAGCAAGAACGTCATTGAATACCACGGCAACGCCCAGCGCTTTGTATGCCTGAACTGCCGCGGCCGATGGCCCCGGGAAGCCCTGGACCTGGAGGCCACTCCCCTTTATTGTTACTGTGGCGGACTCATCAAGCCGGACGTGGTCTTTTTCGGGGAACCGATTCCGGAGGAGGCCCTGGAGGCCGCCAACTCCCTGGTGGCCAGTTGCGACCTTATGCTCATTATCGGCACCTCCGGGGAGGTGGCCCCGGCCAATATCCTGCCGGAAGTGGCCAAAGACCATGGCGCAATCATCTTGGAAAACAATCTGGAGCATACCCGCCTGAGCTTGTATATATCCGACTATTTCCTCCGGGGCCCGGCCGGGGTGGTGTGGCCGCAGGTGATGCAGCATTTGCGCCAGCTTACCTCAGCTGATCCAAATAAATAACCGGAGAATTTTCTTCCCCGGTTATCCCTCAGACCTTGGGCGGAGATCCGGATCCCCGGTTTCCTCCCTGTGTCATTGCCCTTTTCGCTCAAACCTCAGCCCCGTGGTGTCCGCATCCACCACAATGGTGTCGCCTTCCTTGAATTTTCCCTCCAACAGCAAGGGGGCCAGCTTGTCTTGGAGGTAATGCTGAATGGCCCGGCGCAGGGGCCGCGCTCCGTAAACCGGGTCATAGCCCTTTTCCGCCAGAAATTCCCTGGCATTGTCGGTGAGCACCAGGTCGATGTGGCGCTCGGCCAAAAGCTTCCGAAGCCGCGCCGTTTGCAATTCCACAATCTGCCGGAGCTGATCCAGGGTCAGACGGTGGAAGATCAGGATATCGTCCACCCGGTTCAGGAACTCCGGCCGGAAATGCAGCCTTAGGGCCTCCATGACCCGTTCCCTCATCTGCGCTTCATCAAGGGCTTCGGCAATGTACTGGCTGCCGATATTGCTGGTCATGATGATAATGGTGTTCCGGAAGTCCACGGTGCGGCCGTGGCCATCCGTGAGGCGGCCGTCGTCCAGAATCTGCAGGAGGGTGTTAAAGACCTCCGGATGGGCTTTCTCGATCTCGTCAAAGAGCACTACGGAGTACGGCCGGCGTCTTATCGCTTCGGTAAGCTGGCCGCCTTCTTCGTAGCCTACGTAGCCCGGCGGTGCCCCGATGAGGCGGCTCACCGTGTGCTTTTCCATGTATTCGCTCATGTCCAGGCGCACCAGGGCATCTTCGGAGTCAAAGAGAAACTCGGCCAAGGCCTTGGCCAGCTCGGTTTTGCCCACGCCGGTGGGCCCCAGGAAGATGAAAGAGCCCAAGGGTCGGTTGGGGTCCTGGAGGCCGCTCCGGGCCCGGCGCACCGCGTTGGCGATGGCCTGTACCGCCTCATCCTGGTTGACAATGCGCTGGTGCAGGCGCTCCTCCATGTGCAGGAGCTTCTGTTTTTCGCCTTCCAGTAAGCGGGAAACCGGGATGCCGGTCCATTTGGACACCACTTCCGCCACGTCCTCGGCGTCTACTTCCTCTTTAAGCATGGCCCCGTTTTTCTGGATTTCCGCCAGCTTCTGGTTTTCCGCTTCCAGCTCTTTTTGGAGGTTGAGGAGGACACCGTACTTGAGCTCCGCCGCCCGCCCCAGGTCGCCGTTCCGTTCGGCTTGTTGCGCCTCAATTTTAGCCTTTTCTATCTGCTCCTTGATGGCGCGGATTTTGCTGATGATCTCCTTTTCCTGCTGCCACCGGGCCTTGAGGGCTTCGCACTTTTCCCTTAGTTCGGCCAGGGTTTTTTCAATCTTGGCCAGACGTTCTTTGGAGGCCGGATCGTCTTCCTTTTTCAGCGCTTCCCGTTCGATTTCCTCCTGAATGATACGTCGCTCCAGTTCATCGATCTCCGTGGGCCGGCTGTCAATCTCCATGCGGAGTTTGCTGGCCGCCTCATCAATCAGATCCACGGCCTTGTCCGGCAAGTGACGGTCAGTGATGTAGCGGTGCGACAGGGTGGCGGCGGCCACGATGGCGCTGTCCTTGATGCGCACCCCGTGGTGCACTTCGTAGCGCTCCTTCAGGCCCCGCAGGATGGCAATGGTGTCCTCCACGGACGGCTCGGCCACATAAATGGGCTGGAAGCGGCGCTCCAGGGCGGCGTCCTTTTCGATATACTTGCGATATTCGTTAATGGTGGTGGCCCCGATGCAGTGGAGTTCGCCCCGGGCCAAGGGCGGCTTGATCATGTTGGAGGCGTCCACTGCCCCTTCCGCGGCACCGGCCCCCACCAGGGTGTGAAGCTCGTCGATGAACAGGATGATCTGACCTTCGGATTCGATGACTTCCTTGAGAACGGCCTTAAGCCTCTCCTCGAACTCCCCCCGGTACTTGGTCCCGGCAATCAGGGCTCCCAAGTCCAGGGCCACTATGCGCTTGTCTTTCAGGGACTCGGGCACGTCCCCGTTGACAATGCGCTGGGCCAGGCCCTCCACAATGGCGGTCTTGCCCACCCCGGCTTCGCCGATGAGGACCGGGTTGTTCTTGGTGCGCCGGGACAGCACCTGGATAATGCGCCGGATTTCGCTGTCCCGGCCGATGACCGGGTCCAGTTTGCCGGCTCGGGCCATTTCGGTCAGGTCCCGGCCGTATTTCTCCAGGGGCTGAAATTTCTCCTCCGGGGCCTGGTCGGTGATGCGGGTGGAACCCCGCAGTTCCGCCAGGGCCTTCAGTATGCTTTCCGGGGTGATGCCCGCGTTGGCCAGCAGCCGGCCCACGTCACTGGCCTTGTCCACCGCCATCCCATAAAACAGGTGCTCGGTGGAGACATATTCGTCCCTCATCCGGTCGGCCTGCTTGAAGGCCTCGTCCAGCACTTTATTCAAAGCGGGGGAGATGTACACTTGGGCCCCCTCCACCCGGGGCAGTCGGGTGAGGATGTCCTCCACCCCGCGGATGATTTTCTGCAGATCCACTTCCAGTTTTTTGAGCAGGGGCCGGATGAGCCCCTCTTCCTGAGCCAGAAGTTCCCGTAGCAGATGCGCCGGCTCTATCTGGGGGTGACCCAGTCGCCGGGCCAGTTCCTGGGCTGCCTGCAAGGCCTCCTGAGCTTTAAAGGTTAATTTGTCCAATCTCACGGGCATGTGTTTCGCGCCTCCGCCATCAAGTGGCTAACTTCAAGTAATTTTTGTAAATTTTAAGCATGATATCAAACCTGTCAAGAAAGCCGGGTCGCAAAAATTGCGATAAAGCGGATTATTCTGGAGAAAGGTCCCGAGCAGGATATAATGAAAAAGGTATGCGCCAGACAGTCATCATTCCGGCCCGCTATGGTTCCACCCGCCTGCCCGGTAAGGCTCTGGCCGAGATTTTGGGCAAGCCCCTGATCCAGCGGGTTTATGAGCAGGCGGCGCAGATCCCTGGTCTGGACGGTCTTTATGTAGCCACCGACGACGAACGCATCCGGGCCTGCGTGCTGAGCTTCGGGGGCCGGGCCCTTATGACCCGGGGCGACCACCCTTCCGGAACCGATCGTCTGGCGGAAGCGGCCGGTCTGCTTGACCTCGACCCCGAAGACATTGTCCTCAATATCCAGGGGGATCAGCCCGTATTCCCGCCGGGGCTTGCCAGAGAGCTAACGGCGCGCTTGAAAATGGAAGCCGGTGCGGTCATGGCCACCCCGGCCAAGCGCTTTTCCGATCCGGTGATGGCCCGAAACCCCCATGTGGTCAAAGTCGTCTTTGATTGCCGGGGCCGGGCTCTGTACTTCTCCCGGAGTCCGCTGCCCTTCTGGCGGGATGGCAGAAACCCGTATTTTTACAAACACATCGGTATCTATGCTTACCGGGTGGAGTTTCTGCAGAAATTCGTCTCTTTGCCGCCCGGCCGCTGGGAAGAGGCGGAGAGGCTGGAACAGCTTCGGGCCCTGGAACACGGCTTCCCTATCCATATTGTGGAAACCGAAGAGGACACCCTGGAGGTAGACACCCCCGAGGACCTGCGCCGGGTGGAGGCTTATCTGATTCAAAATTCCAGGTCCAAGGTTCAAGAATGATCGCTCCCGCCTGAAATCCTTTAGCTTATGAATCGACAGATCTCTCCGATAGCAGTCTCCACTGCCCTGGGCTTGGGGGGCCGGGGCATTTTCCCTTATACCCTGTGGCCCGCTTACCGCCGCCTCCGGCGCACTGTCCGGGAAACCGGCACCACTGTCTTCACCAAGTCAGCCACCCGTCACCCCCGACAGGGAAATTTCATCCCCTGGAATCCCCTGACCTGGAAATACATCCGCCGGCTCCCGGGCGGCGGCCTGCTGAACGCCTACGGCCTGACCAATCCCGGCGCGGAAGCGAGTGCCCGGGCCATCCGGGCTTCCCTGGCCGCAGGATTCCGGGTCGTCCCCAATCTGTATCCCGAATTTGCCAAAGGCCCGGACCGAGCCATTCAGGAAACTCTGGAAGCGGTGCGCATTTATCAAAGGGCCCTGGGCCGTGATTTTTGGGCCCTGGAGCTCAACTTCTCCTGCCCCAATTCCGCCGAGGAGATCCGGCAAAATGTCGCCCAGGCCTTGGCCTGCAGTAAAGCTCTGCGGCGGCAGTGTCCCGACCTTTACCTTATTGCCAAAATCAGCCTCTGCCACCCATATGAGTTCGCCCAGGAGCTGGAGCGCCTGGGGGTGAACGCTATCCACGGGGTCAATTCCATCCCCTATGACCTGGTGTATCCCCAGGGGCCGTCTTCGCCCCTGGCGGACGCGGGTGGCGGCGGGGTCTCCGGCGGCCCCGCTTTTGGGCTGGCCTATCGGTATAATGCGGAGTTGCGGAAAAAGGTAAAACTGTTCCTGATTATGGGCGGTGGGGTGACAAAGCTGGAGGACGTGAAAAGATATATGGACGCCGGGGCGGATGCGGTTAGCCTGTGCACCCTGGCCTTGCGGAATCCGAAGGAGGCCGCCGGAATTGTCGCCACCTTTGCAAAGAAGGCTTGAGGAAGGAGACTTTTAAAGGGACCGGATGGCTTTTGAAGAGCAGGAAAAAACCTCTTTGGAGCCGCTGGCCCGCCGGATTTTCCGGGCCGGGCGGGAAGCTCTGGTGGTGGCCGACCACGACCTGATGGCCTGGGCCGCGTCCCGGGGACTGCCACTGCCCCAGGCCTTTGAGGCCGCGCTGGCCGCAGCCATTTTCCCCGAATCCCTGGAGCGCAACTTCCCGGCCCTGAGCGCCGCAGAGCAGCTCCGGCTTTTTCAAAGCCGGGTCCTCATCGTCGGCCTGGGGGGGCTGGGGGGCTTCCAGGCCGTGCTTCTGGCCCGCCTGGGGGTAGGGCATCTTGTCCTGGCGGACGGCGACGTCTTTGCCCTTTCCAACCTCAACCGCCAGCTGTTTGCCACTGAACGGACCCTGGGCTTCAACAAGGCTCTGGTGGCGGCCCAACACCTCAAGGAAATTCACCCGGCCCTGACCGTAGAACCCATAGACCAGTTTCTCGGCCCGCAGAACCTGCCCTATTACCTAACCCGGGTACAGGTGGCGCTGGACGGCCTGGACAACCTCAATTCCCGCCGGGAATTATTTGCAGCGGCACAGGCTGCCGGGGTGCCCCTGGTGCATGGTGCGGTGCACGGGCTTTTCGGCCAGGTGGCCACTGTCCTGCCCCAGGATGGGGACAGCTTCCAGAAAATCTACGCCGCGGCCGGGGCCGAAGGCCCGCCGGAAGTGCTGGCCCCGGTGGTCAGCCTCATCGCCAGCCTTCAGGTTCAGGAGGCAGGGCGGCTGCTGCTGGGCCGGCCGCCGGCCTACCACAATGCTCTGGCCTATTTCCATGGCGACACCGGCCGCCTGGAAGTGCTACCCTTTGAATGAAAACAAGCAGGAGGCCAGGCTTTCAGCTTATGCTTTGCGAATTCCAGCAAGGTGTGGCAGTTTTACCCCAAAAACTGAAAACTCCACCTTCACCCCCCGCCGATGGGGGGAAACAGACCCAGACGTTCGTCCCCTTGTAAAAGGAAATCCGGCCCCTGGCGGACGCCGTTCACCATGATGAGGGTTACTTCTTCAGGGGGCAGGCCAAGACGGCGGATAACCTGGGAAACCGGCGTGCCCGGCACCACTTCCAAGGTTAATCCCTGATAGGGATTGTAGTCCGGAAAGAAACGTCGGAGGGAGGCATTAAGGAGAACCTGAAGCGGCATGGCGTTGGCAGCCGAGCTCGGGGCGGGGGATCCAGCCCTCCGCCCTTCCATGTTTTCCCTATTTAAAATCCTTCCAACACCCGGTCCACTTCCTCATCCGTGAAATCCCAAGTGACATTGTGGGGCTTGAGGTACTCCTTAAAAAACTCCGGCAGGCGGTCGTGAGCCTTGGTGAAGCCCGCCTCCCGGTTAAAACTCCGTTCATCCTTGAGCACCTGGCTCCCCAGAGCAGTGATGTCTTCCCCGGTCAGACTCAAACCATAACGGGCGTTTATCATCTCAAGGATGCAGGGGAGCGCGTCGGGGTTGTCCAACACCGCAAAAGCCACAAACAGGCACAGGCCGGTGGAGTCGATGGCCGCGGTGGCCACCTGGAGATTCCGGGAAAGCTCGACATTGCCCTCCTTTTTCAAGGGATCGCCACCCCCGGCACAGCCCAGGATATTAACGGCCACCCCATAGCCCGCGGTGTGGTCGGCACCCATGGGGCTGGTGGCGTAAGTCAGGCCCACGCCTTTTTCCGCCCGGGGGTCATAGGCCGGCAGACCCTGGCCTTTAACCGCTGGCACCCGGTCCACGCCCAGGGCCCGGCCGGTAAATACCGAGCCGTTGCCGATGATCCGTCCCCAAGGGTCATCGGTGGCCACTTTTTTCACCATTTCAATGGCCGCCGCCCCGTCGCCCCAGGGAATAATGCCGCCCTCCATCAGGACCCCCAAAGTGCAGCCCATTTCGATGGTGTCCAGGCCGTAGTCGTCGCAGAGGCGGTCGATGACCGCGATCTCATCCAGATTGCGGATCAGGGTGTTGGCCCCCAGGGCCCAGATGGTTTCGTATTCAAAGCCGGAGGTGAGGTATTTGCCGTCTTTGTCGAGGTAAGTTTGGGAGCACTGGATAACGCAGCCGGGGTGACAGCCCTCTTTGGTCTTGCCGCCCCGCTGTTTGATTAGCTCGGCCATGCGTTCGCCGCTGATATCTTCGGCGAATTCGAAGCGGCCGCGGCGGAAATTCTGGGTAGGCAAGGCGCCGGCTTCATTGACGATGTTGATGAGCACCGCGGTGCCATAGGCGGGCAAAGCCTGGCCGCTCACCGGATGCTCTTTCAGGCATTTGGCCCACCGACGGGCGGCTTGTTTGAACCTTTCCGGGTCAGCCAACGGCACCGCCGGGGTACCGCGGTCATCCACCACCAAAGCTTTTAGTTTTTTGGAGCCCATGAGTGCCCCCAGGCCGCCCCGGCCGGCGGCCCGCCCCGGCCGGCCCGCGGGATCGGCAAAGTGGATGGAGGCTCCGGTCAGGCGTTTTTCCCCGGCCTGGCCGATGCTCACCACGCCCACCCCTTTGCCGAAGCGCTCCCACAGCCTGGCCATGGTCTGGTAGTTACCCAGGCCGGCATATTCTTCCGCCGGGTGAAATTCGACGCCGTCCCGAGTTATTTGTACCAGAGACCAGCGGCCGTCATCCGGCTTGCCCTCCACCACTACGGCTTTGACCCCCAAGCGGGCCAGTTTGCTGGAAACCAGGCCCCCGGAGTTGCTTTCCTTGATGCCGCCGGTCAGGGGGGACTTGCCACCCACGGAGATGCGTCCGGCGTTGGCCGCCGGCGTACCGGTGAGTAGGCCCGGCGCCAGTACCAGCTTGTTGGCCCTGCTCAAGGGATGGCAGGTGGGAGGCACCTCTTCCCGGATGATCCGGGAAGTCAGGGCACGGCCGCCCAACCGGCCCCAAGCCACGGGCACATCCTGCCACCCAAAGGTCCGGTCCGTCATATTCAGTCGCAGAATCCTGGACATGGGGGTCTCCTTCCGGCACCAGCCTTTTGGGTTTAAGGCCTTTCTTCTGCGTGGCATAGAAAGGCATCGATGTCAACTGTAAATTTAAAGTCCGAAAAAGTTGACAGATTAGCCTTCCTCTTTTCCTCCCGCCTTGGCCATCTTTAGCTTACTCCCTGGTCAATGGCCTCGGCGGTGATGCGGCACAAATCCTCCAATTCCTCCGGGGAGATGCACAGAGGCGGCATCAGGACAATGACATCTCCCAAAGGCCGCAGGATGGCCCCCAGCTTTCGGGCCGCCATGATCACCCGGTGCCCGGTGCGCTGGGCCAGAGGGAAAGGCTCTTTGGTTTCCTTGTCCTTGACCAGCTCAATGCCCACCATGAAGCCCCGTTGGCGGATTTCTCCGATATGCGGGTGGGCTGCCATCTCGGTTAAACGCTCATGCAACAGGGCGATTTTGGGTTGCAGGTTATCAATAACCGCGTCTTTTTCGAAGACCTCCAGACTGGCCAGGGCACAAGCCGCGGCCAGAGGGTTGCCGGTGTAAGTATGGCCGTGGAAAAAGGTTTTGAATTCATGGTATTCGCCCAAAAAGGCGTCGTAAATCTCATCGTTGGTCAAGGTGGCCGCCAAGGGGAGATAGCCTCCGGTGATGCCCTTGGACAAACATAAAAGATCCGGACTGACATTTTCGTACTCACAGGCGAACATCCGGCCGGTCCGGCCAAAGCCGGTGGCCACTTCGTCGGCGATCAGAAGCACATGGTGAGCCCGGGTCACTTCCCGCACCCGTTGGAGATAGCCCGGCGGCTGGGTGATCATGCCCGCCGCCCCCTGCATTACCGGTTCCAGGATCACCGCGGCCAATTTGTGGCGATAAACGGACACCAAATTCTCCAGATTGGTCAGGCACTGCTGCCGGCAGTCCCCTTGGTCGGGACAGCGGTAGCAGTAAGGGGCCGGAGCTTCCAGGCTGTCAAATAACAAGGGGCCATAAATGTCTTTAAAAAGCGGGATGCCCCCCACGGACAGGGCCCCCAGGGTGTCGCCGTGGTAGGCGTGGCTCATCCTTAAAAAGCGCCGCTTTTCCGGATGACCTCGCAGCTGCCAGTACTGGAAGGCGATTTTCAAAGCCACCTCCACACTGGTGGCGCCATTGTCTGAGAAAAACACCTTGTTGAGGCCCTCCGGGGTGATCTCTGCTAGGCGGCGGGCCAGAAGGATGGCCGGGGAGTGGGCGAGTCCCAGAAGGGTGCTGTGGGCCACCTGGGCCAGCTGTTCCTGAATGGCCCGGTCCAGTTCCGGACGCCGGTGCCCATGGACATTACACCACAGGGAGGCAACCCCGTCCAGGTAGCGCCGGCCCTGATAATCATAAAGGTAAACCCCCTCTCCCCGGGTGATGACAAGAAGCTCTTCTTCCCGGAAGCCCTTCATCTGGGTGAAAGGATGCCAGAGATGCTCATGGTCCCAGCGCACCAGGGAGTCGTAGGAGATCGACATCCGCCTTCCTTCCCAAGATAAAAATACTTTTTGAGATTATAAAGTTTCCGGCTTCAGGTTTCGATTAAAAAAATGCCCATTCACCGGAAGGGGTAAGCCCCTGAAAGGACCGGGGGGCAGGCTTGCCTTTTCAGGGCGAAGGAATGAACCCGTAAGAAGGCCCCTTTTCGGGACTTTAGGAAAGGGCCGGAATATCAAGGATATAGGCGCAAATCCAACAGTCTTGCCGGTGCAGGCTACTGGCCTGGGCTATCAGGCCTTCCGGGCTGGGGACCGCCGCGTTAGCCGCAGTTCCGCCGGCCTTCTGGCTTCCGGCTTCCGCCCCGCCGCGGGACGCCGATTTTCCATAAGCTGAAAACGCTTCATTTTGTTAAACAAAGTGGTACGGCTGATGCCCAGGGCCTGCGCGCACAGCTGCCGATTCCATTTATGGCGCTCCAAGGTCTCCAGAATAATCTGTTTTTCCGCATGGGCCAGGGCGTCATCCAAAGTCAGATCGGCATTGGCCGGCACCGCGCAAACCACCCCTTCCCGGATGTATTGAGGAAGGGACTCGGGGATGATGTAGTCGCCGGGGGTGAGGATCACCGCCTGCTCCATAACATTTTCCAACTCCCGGACATTGCCGGGCCAGCGGTAACGCAACAGGACCTGGAGGGCACTCTTGGAAAGACCTTTGACCCTGCGCCGGTGCACCACATTGAACTGTTGGATGAAGTGCTCCGCCAAGGGAGAGATATCGCTCAGACGCTCCCTCAAGGGCGGGATCGCCAAGGATACCACGTTGACCCGATAATACAGGTCCTCCCGGAATTTTTGCCGGGCCACCTCCTCCTGCAGGGAGGTGTTGGTGGCGCAAATAATGCGGACGTCCACCGGAATGAGGGAATTGCCACCCACCCGTTCGATGACTTTTTCCTGGAGAACCCGGAGCAGCTTGACCTGCAGGTTCGAGGAGGCCGAATTGATGTCGTCGATGAAGATGGTGCCGCCGTGGGCTTCCTCAAATTTGCCCTTTTTGTCCCGGATGGCCCCGGTAAAGGCCCCCCGTACGTGGCCAAAGAGCTCGCTCTCCAATAAGGTCTCGGACAGCGACCCGCAACTGATCTTGATGAAGGGTTTGTTCTTCCGGGCGGAATGCTGGTGGATATATCGGGCCAGCAGGGACTTGCCGGTGCCGGATTCCCCGGAGATCAGGACGGTGGCCTGGGTGTCGGCAATGGTGTGCACCAATTCCAGAAGCTGCTCCATCTTCCGATCCCGGAATTTGAAAGTGTCCTGCAAATCCCAGGGCCTGAGCCGCTGCTTCAATAACTGATAGGATTCCTGCAGTTTCTGCTGCTCCAGGGCGCGCTGCAGCGTGAGCTTGAGCCGGGTGTCATCAATGGGCTTGGTGATATAATCATACGCCCCTAGTTTGATGGCCTCCACTGCTCCGTCAATATGGCCGTGGCCGGTGATGAAGATGATCAGCGCGTTGGAATCGAGCCCCTTCAATTCCTTAAGCAAATCTAAGCCGTTCAGGCCCGGCATATGGATATCCGAAAGGATGAGGTTGTAGGGCTCCTGCTTGACCTTGGTCAGAGCGCTGGCGCCGTCCAGGGCGGTATCCACCGTGTAGCCTTCCAGGGTCAGCATCTCTCGGAGAGAGTCACATACCAGAGAGTCGTCATCCACCACCAGGATTCTGTGATTATTTTGTGCCAAGGCTTCCCCCTAGTCCGGATTTCGGCAATAAGATCTGCACTTTGGTGCCCATTCCCGGTTGACTTTGTACCATTAGCTGTCCGTGGTAACGTTCCAAGATTTTCCGGCAGATGGGCAAACCCAAGCCAAGCCCCTGAACCCCGTCCTTGGTGGAATAAAAGGGCTGAAAGATCTGGCTCAGTTCCTGGGAAGAGATGCCGATTCCGGTGTCTTCAAAGTCAATTTCCACCTGATTGTTGTTTATCAGCCCGTAAATATTGAGTTTTCCCCCTTGCGGCATAGCCTGCAGGGCGTTCTTGATAATGTTGATGAAGACATGGTACAGGTCACCTTCCACCTTGAGGTTACGGAATTCCTTGGGGGGATGAAAGCTCACCTGAACCCGCTGGTCACTGGCCTGGAACATCATAATCTTCACGGCATCCTGCAGCAGATTCAGCAGGTTATCCGTGGCGCGGGGCGCCTTCAAGGGGTTGGCGGAAGAAAGCAGCGACCGGATGGTAAGGGACATTTTGTGAAGCCCTTTGATGGCCTCGCTCAGATAACGGTCCACTTCCTCGGGATCGTTTTTCTTCATCTGGGCCAGGGAAAGGTAGCGCCGGATGCCATCCAGAGGGTTGTTCAGTTCGTGGGCCACACACAGGGAAAGCTTGCCCATGATGGCCAGGTGCTCGTATAGATGCAGTCGTTGTCGCAGTTCCTCCAATTCGCTGACATCCTCGATCAACAGGATGGTTTGGTAGGTGTCCCCCGGTTGAGGCAGGGGGATCATTTTCAGTCCCAGAAAGCGGCAGCCTTCTTCCTCAGTGTTCCGAAAACTCTTCAACGGCGGCAGTTCCATCGGTTCCAAGGTATCCCGGAGCTTACGGAAGGCTTCCCCCAGGAGTTCCTGGTCGGCAGCGGAGAGTCCCAAATAAGGAATAATGTTTTTGCCGCGCAGATCTTTGCCTCGGACTCCCAGCAAACGGGCTAAGGCATCATTGACCTGGATGACCTTGAAATTCTTATCCAGAAGCGTCACCCCCAAGGGAAGGTGCTCTTTGACCAGGGGCCCCAGGAGCAGCTGGAATTCGGCTTCGGGCCGGGGTTCCCGCGCTTCCAGGATTTCCACCAGGAGCCGGCCGAGAAGCCAGGCCAGAAACAGGTCCCGGGCGCTGAAGGGCTTTTGGTCCTCCGGGTCGGTGAGGTTAATAACTCCCCAAAACTTGGAGCCCGTCAAGGGAATGATCATAAAAGTGCCGGACTTATAGGAAAAACGCCGATGGCTCAGGGAGAAGCGGGGATCCAGGTCGATATCCGCCACCAGAAGGGGGCGTCTCTGGGTGGCCACATAGCCCATGATGCCCGCAGTGACAGGGACTTCGGCGGCCAGTCTGGCTTCGGCATCCGGTCCCCGGGCAGCCAGACCGGTGAACCGGTTCATGTTCTGGTCAAAGAGAAAGATGGAACTCTGGGTGGCTTTCACCAGTTCGTAGGCCCCGTCCAGAAAGGCCTGACCGATGGCGGCCAACGGACCACCCCGCGCCCCTACTTCCCGCAACCGCGTCAGGACCGCCGCCTCCGGGGTGTCGGAAAGCAGCTCCAGGGCCTGGAAGCCCAGGGCTTCGGCGCCCTGAAACACGAACTCCAGGTCCCGTTGCATCAAGGAGAGGCGACGGAATTCCAGGGCCCGCTGGATGGCATGCCTCAGAATCTCGGTTTGGATGGGTTTGGGCAGATAATCAAAGGCCCCCAGCTTCACCGCGGTCACCGCGTCCTGAAAATTGGCATAACCGGTAAAGACAATGACAGGAATATCAGGATAGTGCAGGCGCACATACTTCACCAGTTCCATGCCAGCGATCTCAGGCATCACCATATCGGTGAGCACCAGGTCATAGGAGCCTTTTTGCAGCCGGACCTGGGCCTCTTTCACATTTTTGGCGGTATCCACCAGGTAGTTGGGGCGCAGGAGATCCTGAACCAGCTCCAAAATGCCCGGATCGTCATCCACCACCAGAATCCAGGGAGTCTGTTTCATAAGGCAGTCTTCCCAAATTGTCTCAGCCTATCAATCTTTTATTCGGCATAGGCTCATATCTTCTTTATATCCTGGCAAAATGCCTCCGATTCCTTACATTATGGTGCGACCGTAATGCTTCTGAAGAAACTGGCGGTACTCACCGGTGCGGACTCGTTCCAGCCAGTCCGGGTGGGCCAGATACCAGGCGATGGTCCGGCGCAGGCCCTCCTCCAAGGCAACCCGGGGACGCCAGCCCAAGGTATCCGCAATTTTCCGGGTATCCAGGGCATAACGCCAATCATGGCCTGGTCGGTCCGGGACAAAGGTGATAAACCTTTCCAGGTTCCCCAGATCCGGGCGCTTTTCCGCCAGCAGGGTCAGCAGCAAGCGCACCAGCGCCAGATTGGTTCTTTCCTGGCCTCCGCCGATATTATAGGTTTCCCCCACCTGCCCCTTTTCCAGGACTAAAAGCAAGGCCTCGCAGTGGTCCTCAACAAACAGCCAGTCCCGGACATTGCCCCCCTCCCCGTAAAGGGGGATGGGTTTCCCCTCCAACGCCTGACAGAGGGCAAAAGGAATTAGTTTTTCCGGAAACTGGTAAGGGCCGTAATTATTGGAACAATTGGTAATAACCACCGGAAAGCCGTAGGTCCGGAAGTACGAACGCGCCAGCCAGTCTGCCGCGGCCTTAGAGGCCGAATACGGGCTGGAAGGGGAATAAGGGGAGGATTCGGAGCAGGGCGGCGCCTCAGAAGTCAAAGACCCGTAAACCTCGTCCGTGCTGACGTGGAGAAAGCGGCAGCCTTGGGAGCTGTTATTCCAGGCCTGGCGCGCCGCTTCCAGCAAAGTAAAGGTCCCCACAATGTTGGTGTGCACAAACGCGGCCGGAGCAAGGATGGATCGGTCCACATGGGTTTCGGCCGCAAGATGGACCACCAGGCGGATGGGATGGCGGCGGAATAAGGAGGCTACCGTTTCCGGATCGGCAATATCCCCCTGCACAAAGGTATATAGAGGGTCGCCGGCTAAATCCGCCAGGTTTTCCGGGTTGCCGGCATAGGTGAGAAGGTCCAGGTTGATAAGGTGCCAATCGGGGCGGACACGCCGCACGTAGCGGATGAAATTTGTGCCGATGAACCCCGCTCCCCCCGTAATCAAGACGGTGGTCATATCCAGCCGATCTCCCCCTTTGGCTGAGGCTAACCTATATATGCGAAAACTGCGGCAGTGACCGGTTAAGCAGTGTTTTTGCTACATGGCACTCACATTCTTTAAACAATTTCCCCGGCTCAATGTTCATATTATTATACATGGAAGGCTTTCCTTTCTGAATAATTTTTTAAATTGAGGCCCTCCTAGCACATAACCTGCTGAGATTATTTAAAGATTGCCAAAATGTTAACAGTTTTAAACATTCTCTGATCTAGGTCTTTCCTTATCTTGGCCTTTTTTGGTTTAAATTCGTTAACAAAAACTGTGCCAAAAGTTTAGGAAAAAGAATTTTTTTTGAAAACTATTCTTAACCCGTTAAAAGTGACAAGAAAACCGTGAGGTTTATTCTTTGACATAAGGAGGGGAAACCCCGGCGGGGAAAGGCAGGAGGGGTGTGGGCCGCGGGCGCCGGCCTCAACTTCCGATAATGAACCGCACCAGCCTCACGACCAGAGGATTCAGGTATGGACTGACAATGCCTTGGTGGGTAATTCTTTCCACCAGAAAGATGGCGACAATGAGGATAGGTCCGATAAAGTTGAGCACCCGCTTCAGGGTTTGAACCCGGTCCGGGAGGCAGCCCACTAGCCAGGACCCTATGGTCAAGGGCGGGAGAGGCAATAGATGGTAGACCGCGGTGGTGACATTGACCCCCAATACCATCATGAACACCAGCGGATCCATGTCCAGGTATTTGATGAGAAACACCAAGCTGGCAGCGATGTTGGCCAGCAGGATATTGGCGACCGGCCCGGCCAGGCGGGCCAGCAGCAGATAAAGGCAGGGATGCCGGAATTTGGGGGGGTCAATATCCATGGGCTTGGGCCAGCCGAACCCGGCCACCAGATAGCACAGACTGCCCAAAAAGCTCAGGTGAAACAAGACATTGAAATGGAAGCGGTCCTTGGCCCCCGGGCGGACGTCGCCCAGGATGGTGGCCACCCAAGCCTGGGCCTCCGCATTGATCATGATGGCCAGCAGGGCCGAGACCACAAAGGAAACAAAGACGTCAAAGGCCAGGTTGTCAGGGTGGGGGATATAAGGAATGGACCAGGGCGTGCCCGGGACTGTAATAATTTTCCGCTCCTCCCAAACAAGAGAGAAGGCAGGACGCTGCCCTGCCTTCTCTTCAGAGCCCCGGACTGCCAAGGCCCGGGAGCGAGGTTTGCGTTTATTCCGTGACGTGCATGGGCCGCTTGGCAAGCCGGCACACGATCACGCCGATGATCAACACCAAGGCGGAGAGGTAGAAGGCCCAGGTCAGGCTGCCGGTCAAGTCCTCGATGGTGCCGCCCAGGCGGGTCATGAAGAAACCGAGACCCCACCCCAGGAACACCAAGCCGTAGTTCATGCCCAGGTTCTTAGGCCCGAAGAAGTCCGCGGTGTAGGAGGGCAGAAGAGACAAACCGCCGCCATACTGCCAGTAGGCGATGCCCACGGCCAAGAACAGAAGGACCAGGTTGCCGGAAGCAATGATCCAGGGCATCAGGAACAGGCAGAGGGCTGAGACCAAGCAGTTAATGGTATAGGCGTTGTCCCGCCCGATAATGTCTGAATACTTGCCGGTGCCGATGCGGCCCAGAGCATTTACCAGACCGCCGTAAGAGGCCAGAATCCAGGCATTGCGCTGCAAGAATTCTACGCCTTTGGCCGCCTTGTTCAGAATAGGCGCGGCGTTGGCGATGATCAGCAAGCCCGACTGGGTGGTGGCGATGAACAGCCACACCAAGGCATAAAACTGCCAGGTTTTCACCATCTCTGAAGGTGCCCAGTCCACCGCGGTGACCGCTCTGGCGGCCATGGAGGTGGCCGGCGCCGCCGGAGGCACATAGCCGGGTTCCGGCCACTTCAGCAAGGAACCGGCAATGATGGTGACCGTGGCGAAGAAAATTCCCAAAATTACGAAGCTGCCGGTGAGGCCGGTGGAACGGATGAGAAATTCACCCAAAGGCGAAATGTACAAAGCCGCGCCGCCATAACCGCTGACCACCAGGCCGGCCACCAACCCCCGCTGATGCGGGCCGAACCACTTCAGGGCCGCCGGGGTGGGGGCGGCGTAGCCGATGCCCATACCGATGCCGCCCAGGATGCCGAAGCCGATGATCAAACCGGCATAACTTTTGGAAAGGCCGGCGATAATACAGCCAATTGCCAGGAACAGACCGCCGGTGATGGCGCCCACCCTGGGTCCCAACTTATCCTGGATGCGGCCGCCGGGAATCATGAATAAAGCAAAGATAATGACGCACAGAGAAAACGGGGTGGAACACTGGGCGGCAGTCAAATAAGACCACCCGGGAAACTGGGGAATGGGCGTCCCCGCCAACTCCAGCATGAGCTTCCCTTCTTTCATGGGAACCTTCAGGTACTTGACCCAAACGCTCCAAGCGTAAAGGATACCCAGGCACAGGTTGATGGCGGTCCCGGCAAACACGGTGACCCATGCCCTTCCTGGAACTTTGCCTGCTGCCATACAATCCCTCCTTCTTCAAGATGACCAGAGATAGAAGCCCAAAATACACTGATCAGCAAAGGTTAACAAACGGGTCCGCAACCCCTTTTCTAACTAACCGACTGGACACCTCCTTTCCGGGGCAGGGCTAGACAAAGGAAGGGTGATATTTGCAGTCTCGGTTGCATAATATAGCGCTTAAGTGGTACTTGGCAAGGGAAAAATTAGGGGGAGCAATACTTTATATGTCGCATTTGCGACCCTTCTGTACAGATATTGACCAATCCAGGAGGGGGTTAACGGGACCAGACCCGACAAGCGGCCGCCACTGTCATCTCCAGGTCCCGGACGGTGTGGGCCAGCGAAACAAACCAGGCCTCAAACTGTGAGGGCGGCAGGTATACGCCTTCAGCCAGCATTCCCTGAAAAAACCGGGCAAAAAGTCCCGTGTCCGCCCGCTTGGCCTCCTCCAGATTGGTCACCGGACCCTCGGTGAAAAAGGCCGTCAACATGGAGCCCACCCGGTTGACGGTCAAGGGTACGCCATACTTCGTCGCCGCCTGGGTCAATTCCTGGGACAGCCAGGCGGCCTTTTGCTCCAGGTCTCGGTAACACTCCGGTTTCTTCAGGGCTTCCAGCGCAGCCCGCCCGGCCGCCACCGCCACCGGATTGCCGGAAAGGGTGCCGGCCTGGTAGACGGGACCCACCGGCGCCAGATGTAACATCAGCTCCCGGCGCCCGCCGTAAGCGCCCACCGGCAGGCCGCCTCCGATGATCTTACCCAGACAGGTAAGATCAGGACTGACGCCGTACAGGGCTTGAGCCCCGCCCCAAGCCACCCGAAAGCCGGTGATGACTTCATCAAAAATCAGAAGAATGCCTTCCTGGTCACAGATACGCCGCAGTCCTTCCAAAAATCCGGCCTGGGGCGGCACCACTCCCATGTTGCCAGCCACCGGCTCCACGATGATGGCCGCAATTTCTCCCGGATATTCCTTCACCGCCCAGTTTACCGCCTCCAGGCTGTTGTATGGCACAGAGATGGTGAGCTGGGCGATTTCCAGGGGCACGCCGGGGCTACCGGGGATGGCTTGGGTAAGCACACCGCTGCCGGCGGCCACCAGCAAAGAGTCCGCGTGGCCGTGATAACAGCCGTCAAACTTGAGGATCCGGGGTCGACCGGTGACGGCCCGGGCCAGCCTCAGGGCGCTCATGCAGGCCTCGGTGCCGGAGCTCACCAGCCGCACCATTTCCAAAGAGGGCACGGCCTCGGTCAAAATCTGGGCCAGCTCCACCTCCCCCGGACAAAGGGCACCGAAGCTCGTCCCTGCGGCCGCGGCCTGCTGCACGGCGGCCACCACCTCGGGGTGGGCATGCCCCAATATCAGCGGCCCCCAGGAGGCCATATAGTCCAGATAGGCGTTGCCGTCAGCGTCAAATATTTTCGCACCTTCGCCACGGACAATGACCCGAGGGTTCCCCCCGACGGCCTGCCAGGCCCGCACCGGGCTGTTGACTCCGCCGGGCAGCAATTCCTGCGCCAGTTTAAAGAGGCGCTCGGAGTTGGCAAAACCTTTCATATGAGGCTCCTTCGTCGGTTTCGGTCAGCGGGTGAAAATCAGGCGAGCCGCTCAAAGCAACGGGAGATGCCTTCCCTTCCGCCCTAGCCGGGTAAGCTTTTGTCTCCCTGTTCCACGTCTTGCGGCGTCTGGGAGGAGCCGGAGCCCTCGCAGAAATACCGCATGGTGGTCTTCTTCAGTTCCGCTTCGCTGAAAAGAATGGCATAATCGGTAATCCCGATCTCTCGGGCCATCTGGGCCGCCATGGCTTTGATTTCGCCCGGTCTTTTGCCGTGGATCATGGTATAGAGATTGTAAGGCCATCCGGGCGCCGGTTTGCGGGCATAACAATGGGTCACGACCCGCTTGCCGGCCAGCTTGTGTCCCAGGCTGGAGAGTTTTTCCTCCGGTACGACCCATACTACCAAGGCATTGGCCTCAAAGCCTGAAAGCTGATGCCGCAGTGTCGCCCCGAACCTGCGAATATAGCCCTTTTCCTTAAGGCCGCGGATGGCTTGCAGGACTTGCTCTTCCTTCACTCCCAGGCGGGCGGCCAGTTCCTGGAAAGGCTGTGGCGTAATTTCCAGGTCCCGCTGCAGGGCCAGGATCACCTGTTTTTCCAAGTCGGTCAGCATCTGATCACCGGTTTTCCGTTTTTTGTTCGCCTAAAGGGCAGCATTTGCATAACCGCCTGAATTGCTCGGGACTATAAAAAATGGCGGAAAGCTTGGCAACCTTTTCTTTTTTGGTTTCAGCGGGCTGGCCACCTGAAACTGACCCGGTCATATACGGCTATGTGGTGCCGGTCACAGAAACCGGCCGGAACCTCCAGCACATATTTTACCGGCACCGGAGAAACCAAAGTCCTGGGATCATCCGGAGCGACATTTTTTTCCCAGCCCACCACCCGGCCTTCCCTGATCCAGATGAGGTCAAGGGCAAAGCGCATGCCCCGCATGCAAAATTCCTGGATCTCCTCTGCCGGCAATACGAAGAGCATACCCCGGCCCGGAGGCAGGGTCGGCCGGTGAGCGAGGCCCAGGTACAGTTTCCCCGGAGAAGAAACCACTTCCGCCATCACCGTGGTCCCCTTGACCATGACCGGGATCAAGGGATTGCCGTACTCAGACACTTCCGCGGCCGAAGCCGGAAGGGCGCAGGCCCCGAACCCGGCGCCAAGACAGGCAAAAAGAACGATATTTAAAAGAATGCAGAGAACTTTTCTCACCAAAATAACCGAACAGAGACAACCGAAAGTGCCTGACCCCTTGGACACCCCGGGTTACCCCTTAAAAACGGGAGATCCCAGGAATTCCACAATTTCCCATGCTGCCATCCGGTTTAAATTTTCCCCTCTTGAAAGTCCTGCCAGCAAGATTTAATTAAAAATATTAACATAAGCTGGGGGAGACAAATATGCAAGTCGGCAAATTTCGGCGGTTTCTGGGCTCTCAGACCTCGGTAGGCATCTCTGGCATTTTGCAGAACATGCAAAATGTCATCGTGGCGATCGTGTGCCTGCTCATGTTTTGGCTCATGCTGGTGCAGATTTATCAAACCAGCCTGGAGACCATGCAGGCCAGGAATTTCCGGACCATCGCCGCCCATCTCATCTATATTTTTGTGTTAATAGAGCTTTTCCGCTTGATGATTCACTATTTGGAGGAACAGCGCATCCATCTGGGCACTATTGTGGAAGTGGCTATCATCAGCATGCTCCGGGAGGTCATTTTGGAAGGTATCCTGACCATCAGCTGGGAACGGGTGCTGGCTCTTTGCGGCCTGATCTTAACCTTGACCGTGCTCCTGGGACTTAACAGCTATTTGGAAAGAGGCCGGGTCAGGCTGGAGCAGATAACCATCCCCAAACCCGAGCCATACACTTGACCAAACCCTATTGGCTCTCGGCGGGCGCTTCCAGACCGGGGCGGACCGGGATGGTGAAATAAAAGGTGGAACCCCGGCCAGGCGCAGACTCCACCCAGATGCGACCTCCATGGCGTTCCACGATCTTTTTGCAGATGGCCAGGCCGATGCCGGAGCCGGGATATTTATCCCGGGGGTGCAGACGCTCAAACATGAAAAAAATGCGCTCATGGTATTTGGGGTCAATGCCGATACCCTGGTCCTGCACAAAAAACAGCCATTCACCGTCGGTCCGCTTGGCCCCGATGTGCACCCGGGGCGGTTTGTCACCGCAGAATTTGAGGGCGTTGCCGATGAGGTTCTGAAACACCCGGTCAAGCTGCGAAGGATCAGCCATGACCACCGGCAGCCGGTCATAAGTAATCTCGGCTTTCTTTTCCTTGATGACCAGATTCAGATCTTTTAAGACCTGCTCCAACACTGCGTTGGCATCCACCTGTTCAAATTCTTTGCCCCGCGTGGTCACCCGGGAGTATTCCAAAATGTCCTTGATCTTCTGTTCCAGACGGCCGAGGCTATCCAGAGCGCGGTCGACGAACTCCTGGGCCTTGGGATCGAGCGTGTCTTTGTAACGCCGGGACAGAAGCTGAAGAAACCCGGCTGCAACATGGAGCGGCTCTTGCAGGTCGTGGGAAACCAGGTAGGCGAACTGTTCCAACTCGGCATTGGAGCGGGCCAGCTCCAGGGCCTTTTGCCTCAGGAGTTCTTCGGCCTGCTTGCGCTCCTCGATCTCCCGCTGCAGTTCCCGGTTGGCCACGGCCAGTTCCCGGGTCCGTTCCTCCACGCGTTTTTCCAATTCTTCATAGGCCTTTCGCAGGGCATTTTCCGCCTTTTTGCGCTCGGTGATGTCCTCGATGGCCAAGAGGATCATTTCGGGACGTGTTTCCCTTCCCGGAATCCGCCTGGCGTTCAAAAGCATGATCTTCGGCCCGATAATGGGAAAGTCGTGCTCTACTTCGAAGTTGTCAAGAAAGGTGTTTTGCGGGATTATTTCTTCCAGAAGTTGCCGCAACCGGGGGATGTCCCATTGCCGGTTGCCCAGGTCATAAATGAAGCGGCCCTCGGTTTCCTGGGGAGTGACTTTGAAGGTGCGGTAAAAAGCCGGATTGGCGTAAACCACCTTCAGGTCGGCATCCAGCACCACCAGGGATTCGCGGACGGTGTCCAAGATGTCTTGCACAAAGGCCAGGGACTTCTGGAGCGTCTCCTGCACCTGCTCGCGTTTTGCCTCGGCGGCTTGCAACTGGGAAAGGTTTCGTTGCAATTCCTGCATTTCCGCCAGCAGTTCCTCCCGGGATTTGCCTTCTTCACGCATGGTTAGTTTCAGACCGGATCGCGATTGCAATCTTTGCCTATAACAGGCAGAATTAAATTAACCGAGTCCATTTATTAAATATAAATCTAATGAAGCTGGCCGCAACTAGTCCGTTTGAGAAGATATGTGCCAAAAAGCCGGGGATCGACCGCTCTATCCTGGAGCATGTGATCACCCTGGCAGTGGAGATTGCCCGCGAAGGCCGGGAAGGCCGCAAAATCGGCACCCTGTTTACGGTTTACGATGCCGAGGAAGTGTTGAAGCGGTCCAAGTGCCTGATTCTGGATCCGCTTCTGGGCCACCCGGACGAAGTCAAACGCATAGACGATCCCGACATGCGGGAAACGGTTAAAGAACTGGCCCAATTGGACGGAGCCTTCGTAGTGGACGATCGCGGCGTGGTGGTCTCCGCGTGCCGCTATCTGAACGCCTCCTCTGAGGGCATCGACCTTCCCTTGGGCTTGGGGGCGCGCCATATGGCCGCGGCCTCTATCTCCAAGGAAACCAAGGCTGTCGCGGTGGTGGTGTCAGAAAGCTCGGTGGTTAGAGTGTTCGATAACGGCCATCTGGTAAGCGAAATCATTCCGGAGTTATGGATGCTGAGCCGTTATAGCCTCCACCTGACCCAGCCCTACGAAGAGGTAACGGAAGAACAGCTCACGGTGATAAGCAAGGAATAATAGGCCTAGGGGGCACGGACTTCCTCCAGGGACCGGATGCGCCAGGCTCCCTGCTCCTTGACAAACTCCACCCTGAAGGTCTGGGTTGCCGTTAAAAACTCCTGCGTCCGCCTGTCCTGAACCTGAATGTCCCATACGATCTTGGCCCGGGCGCCCGCAACGCCTTGCGGCTGCAAGTCTTCAAGGGAAAAGAACATGGCGGTGAAATCAAAATCCTGCCAAGCATTGGCCATCTCCCGGATCTTCTGGGATCGTTCAGGAAAGTCCGTGGCATAACAGCTCATGAGAAGGGAGAGATCTTTGTTCACTTGGGCTTCGCGCAGCGTACCCAATACCCGGGCCAGTTGCTCCGGGAGACCGGCTTCTGACGCCGGAGCTTCCCCGGGAGAACGGAGCCCCTGCCTTTGGGTGAAAAGGGCAACCGCCATGATTAAGATTAAAAGGAAAACGCCGGCACCTATGAGGACCCAGAGCCAGGTCGGCGGCCGCCGGGAAGCTGACGGAGAAAGGTTATCGGAAAGTGCCGGTTTTTCCTCACCGGTTGCCTCCGCCTCTACCAGCCGAAGGCCGCACTGCGGGCAAAAGCGCGCTCCTGATTCATAAGGGTTCTGACAGCGAGGGCATACTGACATAGGAAATCTGCCTGGAGATTTTTTAAATAAAGGCAACGCGGGTGGGCAAAACTTGTCCAACCCTGGCAATTGCCAATAGAAAGCATATCTTTCCATATGTCAACAAATTTCCGGCTCAAGCTGCGGATTGGGCAATGTCGGTTTTTCATAACATTTTGGTGGCGGTGGACGGCTCCCCTGCCAGTCTCCATGCCTTAAAAGAATCCTTCGGCCTTGCCGGCGGCACCTTGGCCGCCATTTTTGTGGCTCCGGCCTCCGGCCCGGAACCAGGGCTAGGGGCCAGACCGGCCGCCTACTGGCTGGACGTCCAGACAAAGGCTTTGGCCGCGGCCGCAGAACTGGCCCGGGCCGCGGGGGTTCCGCTCAAAACCATTGCCGCTCAAGGAGAGGCCCACGAAGGCATTGTTGCTGCAGCGGAAGAGGAAGTCAGCGACTTGATCGTGGTGGGCTTGAAAGGCAGGGACTTGCCGCCCGCCGCCCTTATGGGGAGCACCACGGCCCGGGTCATCGGTTTCAGCCCCCGGAATGTGTTAATAGTGCCGGAGTCGGCTGGCATCGGGTTTAAAAGACTCCTCCTGCCCACCGACGGCTCCCGTTACAGCCACCAAGCCACAGAAGAAGCCTTGCGAATATGCAGGGTTTCGGGCGGCGAGCTCGTGGTCCTTTCCGTCCTGGACGCCCCTCCGGGGTTCGTGCAAGAGGCCCCGGAAGTGGCCAAGGATTGGCTCGACACCTTGCAGGAATTGACCGCCCGGGTTCAGCGCCGGGCCGAAAGCCAGGGGATACGGTGCCAGACCGCAGTTTTGTCGGGTTCGGCTTACCGGATAATTGTGGAGCAGGCCAGAAAAGTCGGGGCAAGCTTGATCGTCATGGGCTCCCACGGACGCACCGGCATAAAGAGGCTTCTCATGGGAAGCGTCACCGAGCGGGTCGTCGGCTATGCCCCTTGCCCGGTGCTGGTAGTTAAGAGGAAGAAATAGGTCAGGATCTGGATTTTGGTTTCGACGGAGGGGAAAAAGGTCAGACCGGCGCGCTCAAGGGGCTGGGAAACCTAACCTTCCCTGGCTTCGGGCCCAAACCGGAGGATAAACAGTTGACCTTTAGGCAGCGGCTGGTTATAAATTAAAAAGAAATTTCTAAATAGAAAATTAACGAAAAAAGCATCGGCGCGCGCCCATAGCTCAGCTGGACAGAGCAACGGACTACGAATCCGTGTGTCGGGAGTTCGAATCTCTCTGGGCGCGCCAATGATTTCAGGGGGTTAGCCATTTGGGGGCTAACCTTTTTTCTTTTCAGGGGGCCGGACCAGATACGAAGGGCCTTGCACGCCGGTAAAGGTTCGGCATGGTCGTCCATATCCACTTCCCTTTACCCCTCCCCTTTTGGCCGGGTCTGTTCATGTCGGCGCGCCTTGCATTTACCGGCCAACCACGGTATCTTTGGGGCTGATATTCAGCAACTTCAAGAAAACCGGAGCCAAGGACCAGAAGGGGGCAAAGCTTATGGCAGCCAAACGTGTTCTTATCATCGGCGGCGGAGTTCTGGGACCCAAGGTTGCCTGTCGGCTGAAACGTCTGCAGCCGCAGTGGGATGTGACGGTGCTGGAACAGCAGGACCTCCTTTCTCCCTCCCTTTGTGGCATTCCTTATTTCCTGGCCGGGGATGTGGCCGAGCTCCGAAGCCTGATGACCACTAATTTCCATATGGTGCGCAGCCCGGAATTTTTTGAGAATGCCAAAGATGTGCGGGTCAAAACCCAGACCCAGGCCCTCTCCGTGGACCGGCGGGCCAAAAAGGTCAGAGTCTGCGATCTGGTGAGCGGCAAGGAGGAAGAGCTGTCTTATGACACCCTGGTGCTGGCCACCGGCAGCCGGCCGCGGCCCTTGGAGGTGCCGGGCGCCGACCGGCCCAGAGTGACCCAAGTGGCCACCCTGAGCCAGGCGGAAGCTGTCAAGAACTTGGTCTCCCAGGGCCAAGTGGGACAGGCGGTAGTGGTCGGGGCAGGTTCCCTTGGCTGTGAGCTAGCTGCCGCCCTGAGCGACCTTTGGGGGGTGGAGACCACCCTGGTGGAAGAAGCCTCTCAAGTGCTGCCCGGCCGGCTGGACCCGCCCTTGGCCGCCATGGTGGCCCAGCATTTAAAAGAACACGGGGTGAAGGTGGTCCTTCAGGAAAGGGTCCGGGAAATCCGGCCAGGTTCAGGGGAGGAAGCGGTGGAGGTGGTGACGGAAAACCGCCGGGTGCCCGCGGATCTGGTTGTTGTCACCTTGGGGTCAGTGCCCAACAGCGACCTGGCCCTCCAGGCCGGGCTGGCTGTATCCCAAGGGGGCGGCATTCTTGTGGATGAACGCCTGCGGACCTCAGACCCCGATATCTATGCGGGGGGCGGCTGTGCCCTCCCCCTGCATGTACTTACCGGCAAACCGGCTCATTTCCCCGAGCCCTCCCTGGCCCACCGTCAGGGCCGGGTCATTGGCACCAACATTGCCGGAGGCTTTGCCACCTTTCCGGGGATTGTCGGCAGTTTTGCCTTCAGAACCTTTGCTCTGGGGGTGGCCGGGACGGGTCTTACCTTGGAGACCGCCCGGCGGGAAGGCCTGGAGGCCGAGGCGGTCCTGGTGGTGCAGCATGACCATGCCCACTTTTACCCGGTTCAGGAACTCATCTATCTCCAGTTAGTGGTGGATGGCAAATCCCGGCGACTCTTGGGGGCCCAAGGGGTGTCCCACAACGGCGATGCCCTGCTCGGCCGCATCAACAGCATCGCCGCCCTTCTGCTCCACGGGGGGGTCATTGAGGACCTCTCCAACCTGGAGATGGCCTCCTCACCCCCTTACAGCCCGGCCCTGGACTTAGTCAATACCGCTGCCAACGTGGCGGAAAACCTGGTGGAGGGCTACTACCGCGCCCTTACCATCCAGGAGTTCCACCGGTCGTTTTTGGAAGCCGGGGAGGACACGGTCCTGGATGTGCGGGGGGCGGCCATGGCGGCGCCCTTTGTCTCCCGCTTCGGCGACCGCTGGCTCAATATCCCCCAGGAAACTCTGAAGCAGCGCTACGCTTCCGTCCCCCGGGACCGGCGGCTCATTTTGGTCTGCAATGCCGGCATGCGCTCCTATGAGGCCTTAAGGCAGCTTCAGGCTCAGGGCTTCACTAACGTGGTGGGGCTGCAGGGAGGGATAGCGGCCCTCAAAAAAGCCGGGATGCTGGGCGAAGAAGGACAGTCTTAAACCCGAGGCGAATCCAAAACTTTGGAGGCCAACGCCACCATCTAATGGGCTTTCATCGCCCTTTTTCCCCTGATTTATTCATTGCCTCTGAGCTTTCCTTATAACTCCCCCCTTGCCAAAACCGTATAGGTTCAAACCCCGGCCCTGAGGATAAACCCGCCGATTCCGGGAGGCTGATTGCCTGACACCTTTTTCCGGCCGGCGCTTTTTACTGGAGTTTTTTTAAAAAGGTGCCGAAGAAGATTGCAGCACCGGGGGTCCGGGACTTTCCCGCTGGCCCTGTCTTTACCGAGGGTTCCGGAAAACCGGGGCCAAAGCTTTGCGGGGTTTTAAGGCATGATCAGGCCGACCGGTAACCGATGGTCTCAGGAGAGGAAGAGCCGAAGTTCCTTTGCCGGGCTTTTAGCCAGGGTCTTTCCGGGGCTTCTGCTAATCCCCTTTCTTCTTGCCCCGGGGAACCCGGGTCCTGCCGGGGCGGCAATGCCGGGGGCGAAGAACCTGGCCGAGCTGAGTCTAACAGAGCTTATGGACATCCCGGTGTACGGGGCTTCCAAATATCCTCAGCGGCGGAGCGAGGCGCCAGCTTCTGTAACCACCGTCACCCGGAAGGAGATCCAGCGCTACGGATACCGCACCTTAGCAGATATTCTGCAAAGCCTGCCGGGGTTTTTCGTTACCGATGACCGGAATTACAGCTATCTTGGCATCCGGGGCTTCAACCGGCCCGGGGACTATAACACCCGGTTTCTGCTTTTGCTGGACGGTCACCGCCTGAATGATCCCATTTATCAGATGGCGCCCATCGGCTATGATTTTCCTTTGGACGTGGACCTCATTGAACGGGTGGAGGTCCTTCGGGGCCCCAGTTTTGCCCTGTATGGCAGCGGCGCCTTTTTCGCCGTGATCAATGTTATCACCCGGCGGGGAACCGACCTTAGAGGGTTGGAGGCCAGCGGCGCCGCAGGGAGCTATTTCGCCCACCAGGGCCGCCTGAGTTATGGCCGAGGCTGGCCCAATGGCCTGGATTTGTTGTTCTCCGCCTCCTACTATAACAACCCGGGGCCCGACCTTTATTTCCCGGCCTTTGACAAGCCGGCCACCAACCGCGGCATTGCCTCTCATTGCGATTACGAAGAAGCCTGCAACTTTTTCAGCCGCATCTGCTACCAGGACCTTACCCTGACGGGAGCCTACGGCTGGCGGAAAAAAGGGATTCCCACCGGGGCCTTCGGCACCGTGTTCAATGATTCCCGGAACCGCACGGCCGATGGCCTGGGTCTTCTGGACCTGAAGTATGAGCGGACCTTTCCTTCCGGCTGGGGGCTGATGGCGCGCCTGGGTTATAACTATCATACCTATGACGGCCATTATTGGTATCTGAAAGAAGACGGGCCAACCTCCCGGAAATTAAACCGTGATCTGGGGCAAAGCCAATGGCTGCAAGGAGAGGTTCAGATCACCAGGTCTCTGTTCGAACGCCACCGGTTCGTCGCCGGCGCCGAGTTCCACCGCTACCTGCAACTGCATCAGAAAAATTACTACACCTCTCCCTGGCAACTGTACCTGGATGACCACAGAAAGGGAGATCTCTGGGCCGTGTTCACCCAAGGGGAATTTGTCCTGCATCCCAAGCTGCGTCTTTTTGCCGGAATTCGCTTTGATCGGTATTCTACCTGCGGCAACACCCTCAATCCCCGGGTGGCCCTGGTCTATCAGCCCGCGGCCGCCACCACTTTAAAGCTTCTGTATAACGAGGGGTTTCGCGCCCCCAGCATGTACGAACTCTACTATCAGGATGGCGGCATCTCCGCCAAGGCCAATCCGAATCTGCGTCCGGAAAAGATCCGCTCCTGGGAGTTGATCTGGGAACAGAAGCTGGGCCCCGGGCTGCTTTTCAAGACCGCGGGCTTTTATTACCGGGTGAACGATCTTATCAGCCAGGTGACCGACCCGGTCGACGGCCTGACGGTATTCCGCAACCTGTGGGAAGCGGACGCCAAAGGCCTGGAGGCCGAGCTGGGAGGCCGCTGGCGCTTGCTGGAAGGCCGCCTTAGTTATTCCTTTCAGGAGGCCCGCAACCGGGAGACCAAGCAGACTCTGAGCAGTTGTCCCAAACACCTGGCAAAGTTGCATCTGATGGCCCCTCTGTACCGGGACAAGTTACATGTCGGCCTGGAAACCCTGTTTATCAGCCGCCGACACACCCTAACGGGAGAGGCTGTGCCTGCCGCGGGGATCCTCAACTTGACCCTGACCGGCCGCCATCTGTGGAGAGATCTGGAGCTTTCGGCCAGCATATACAACCTTTTCAACCAAAAATATTTTGACCCTGGATCCCTGGATCACCTGAGCAGCGGCCTGAAGCGGATTCCCCGGGATGGGATCACCTTCCGTCTCAAGGCCACGTATGCCTTTTAGGCCAATGGGGGGGAGAAGACCGCGGCTTGCCGGGAAAATTTTTAGTTTAGGCCAGGTTTCACGATAAAAAATATGAAGGTCCAGAACTGGTGGCGGGCCTTGGCAGTGGCCCTCCTCTGCCTCCTGGGAAGCGGGCCAGCCGGAGGGGCGGTGCCGGAATATGAGCTCAAAGCGGCCTTTGTTTACAACTTTGCCAAGTTCGTGGCGTGGCCCCCCGGAGCCTTGAAGCCCGAAAGCGAATTCCTTATTCTGGGAATTCTGGATGAAGACCCGGAACAGGCGGCCTTTGACGCCCTGACGGGCAAAAAGGCCCAAGGCCGCACCTTGCTGGTGCAAAAAGGCAAAATGGCTGACCTCAAAAAGTGCCACTTGGTCTTTGTGAGCGCCGGGGCCCACCATCTCCTGAAACAGGCTCTGGACACGCTCCAGGGGCTGCCGGTCTTGACCGTGACGGATGAGGTGGAGGACCCCTCCGGTCAAGGCATCATTAACCTGGTGACCAGCGGCGGCAGAGTGCGCTTTCAGGTGAATGTCCGGCAGGCCCGGCGGTTGGGCTTTAAAATCAGCTCCCAGCTCTTGCAGCTAGCTGTCCATGTGAACGAGTAAAATGACCTGGTTGCCGTCCCTTTCCATTAAACGCCGGCTCACGGTCCTTATGATGCTCATCAGCTTCATTGCCATCACCCTGGTTTCCCTGACCATTGTTTTGTACCAGCGGGCTTGGCAGACCCGAGAGATGGTAAGGCGCTTTTCTGACCTGGCGGGGGTGGTTGGCCTCAACAGCACCGCTGCCCTGGCTTTCCATGATCCTCAGGCCGCAACCGCCACGCTGAAGGCTTTGGCAGGCGAGGAGGAGCTCATTTCTGCCACCCTGTACAACAAGGAGGGCCAGGTCTTTGCCCATTATGCCAAAAGAGAAGACCGGGCCGCGGCCTGCCCGCACCGCGCCTTCCCGCAAGTTTCCGGACCCGAGGGCCTGCCGGTTTCGGAGGGAAGCTGCTTCCTGCCGGACCGCCTAGCGGTTTGGAAACCGATCCGGTTGGAGGGGGAAATCCTCGGCTGTCTGTATCTGGAGGCCGGTTTGCGTCAACTTCGGGCCAGCCTTGGGGGAAGCCTCAAAATCGCCCTGTTGGCCATGCTGATGACTCTTTGCGGGACTTATCCCCTTTCCCTGGCGTTCCAAAAGACCATTTCCCGCCCCATTTTGGAGCTGGCCCGGACCATGAAGACCGTCTCCCGGGACCAGATTTTTTCCGTGCGGGCCGAGAAAGAAAGGTCGGATGAACTGGGAGAACTCATCGACTGCTTCAACGATATGCTCGTTCAGATCCAGAAGCGGGACGAGGCCTTGGCCCGACAACGGGAGCACCTGGAGGAGGAGGTGACCCGCCGAACTGCGGAATTATTCCGCGCTAATCAGGAATTGTCCCAAACAATCCAGGAGCTTCGGGAAAGCGAGCAGCATCTCACCCTGCTTATGGAAAAATTAAGCGCCGGGGTGGTCGTGGTTGAGGCCCAAAGTCACCGCCTGGTTTACGCCAACCCCTACGCCGCCCAGATATTGGGGGTTTCCCGGGAAGAGCTGAAAGGTGCGGCCTGCCAGCAGTTTTTCTGTCACGGGAAGACCAAACCTTGTGCCGCCCCCGGAGAACCTTCCCTTCCGGATCGGGAAGAAGATCATCTGATAAATAGCCGGGGCGAGTTAGTGCCCATCCTGAGAAGTATTGTTCCCATACAGCGAAAAGGACACCTGTATTTCATCCAGACCTTTTTCGACCTTACCGAGCTAAAAAAGGTGGAAGCGGAACTGAGGCAAAGCAAAGAGGCGGCCGAAGCCGCCAGCCGGGCCAAGTCCCAGTTTCTGGCCAACATGAGTCATGAAATCCGCACTCCCTTGCATGGCATTTTGGGCATGACCGACCTGCTGCTGACCACCCCCTTGAGCGAAGCGCAGCAGCGCTTTATCGTCACGGTCCGCAATGCTACCCTTACTTTGGTGAATCTGCTGCAGGACCTGTTGGATTTTTCCAAGATCGAGGCCGGGAAGCTGGCATTGGAACACCTCGACTTCGACCTGCCCTTAGCGGTGGAGGAAGTGGTGGAGATGTTTGCCGAAGCGGCCCACGCCAAGGGGCTGGAATATCTCTGCATCGTGGCCCCGGAGGTGCCCCGGACGGTAAAGGGCGACCCTCTGCGTCTGCGCCAAGTCCTGATGAACCTCCTCAGCAATGCCATCAAGTACACTCACCACGGGGAAATCATAACCCGGGTGTCTGTCCGGCAGGACACCGGGGAAAAGACCGTGGTCCTCTTTGAAGTGCAAGATACCGGGGTGGGAATTGAGCCCGAAGTCCAGAAGCGGGTATTCGAGGACTTTTATCAGGCCGACGGCTCCACCACCCGAAAATTTGGCGGTTCCGGCCTGGGGCTGGCCATCTCCCAGAAGCTGGTCCAACTGATGGGCGGGGAAATCGGGCTGACCAGTACCCCTGGCCAAGGTTCCCGGTTCTGGTTCACGCTGGGCTTTCCCCGGGACGGGGCGCAAGCCGGTCTCCCGGCTAATCATAACGTCCTGTTGAAGGGGGTCAAGGCCCTGGTAGTGGATAACAATCATACCTCCCGGACGATACTCACCCAGCAGCTGGCCTATTGGGGGTTGGAAAGCCGGGCGGTGGGAAAGGCCGTCGAGGCCCTGGTGATTCTGGAGCAGGCCGTGGCCCAAGGCCAGCCGTATCAGCTGGCCATCATTGATCAGAACCTTCCCGACTTGGACGGCGTCACCCTGGCCCGAACCATCAAAGCCCGGCCGCCTTTGGCCTCGGTGCAGTTGCTCCTGCTTCTTTCCACCGAACCATGGGGTAGCCCGGAAGAAATCGGGGCCCCCGAAGTGGATGCCTCTTTGCGGAAACCCTTCCGTCTGTCGCACCTTTATAATGCCATTCTGGCTCTGTTGGCCCGATTCACCCAAGACCGTTTGGCGGAGCTGCCGAAACCCGACCAGACCGAGGCAGCCGGAGTGTTTGACGGTTATGTTCTCGTGGTGGAAGACAATCCGGTGAATCAGGAAGTAGTGCGGGCCATGTTGGAATACCTCGGCTGCCGGGTAGAGCTGGCCGCTTCCGGACGTGAAGCTCTGGACGTTTTGGCCCACCGGAACTTTGACTTGGTGTTTATGGACTGCCAGATGCCGGACCTGGATGGCTATGAGGTCACTCGATTATTCCGGCGGCGAGAGCAGGAGCAGGGGCAGACCGGCCGCACTCCTGTGGTGGCCCTCACGGCCCATGCCTTGGAAAGCGAACGCCGGAAATGCCTGGATGCGGGGATGGACGACTACCTTAGCAAACCTTTCACCTTGGAGCAGCTGCAGCGCCTTCTGGAAGTATGGCTGCAGAGAAAAACGCAGGTGGCCCCCGGGAGCCCGACAACCCTCTCCCGGCGTGGCGAAGAGACTGAAGCAATAGGGGCCGCGGCTTCCCGACCGGCGCTGGACGCCCGCACGCTTGCAAATCTGCGGGCGCTGGAAGACAAAGGCAGCCCGGGGCTTCTCTCCCGTCTCATTCGCAGTTTTTATACCGATTCGAAAGGGTTTCTGGAGGAACTGGCAAAAGCCGCCGAGGAAGAAAATGGCGAGGCCCTGATGCGCCTGGCCCACCGCTTCAAATCCGGCAGCATCAACCTCGGGGCCGTGGAATTGGCCGAACTTCTGAAGAAACTGGAACATCTGGCCCGGCAAAGGGACCTGGAGGAAGCCAAAGTTCTCCTCCCCCGAATCCTCCAGGAGCATGCCCGGGTAGTGTCGACCCTCAGACAGGAATATCCGGAGATGGAGTCATGATCAGCTCGGAGCCCAGGAATGAGCATCCCCTGGTGCTGGTGGTGGACGACGACGAGAGCACCCGGCTTTTGACCCGGGCCTCTTTAGAGCCCCATGGCTTTCGGGTGGCCGAAGCCCCGGATGGCGAAACGGCCTTGGCCCTATGCCAGCAAATCACCCCGGAGCTTGTCCTGCTGGATGTGCTCATGCCGGGAATGGACGGCTTTCAGACCTGCGCCGCCTTGCGCCGACTGCCCCGGGGAGAAGCCCCGGCCATTGTCATGATGACCGGCCTGGAAGATCTGGACTCCATTATCCGGGCTTTTCAGGAGGGAGCCACGGATTTTATCATCAAGCCCATCAATTGGACCCTTCTGAACTATCGGCTGCGGTTCATTCTGATGGCCACCCGGGCCCTGCAGCAGCAAAGGCTTCTGGAGGAACAACTGCATGAGTCCCAGAAAATGGAGGCTCTGGGCCGTCTGGCCGGCGGAGTGGCCCATGACTTCAACAATCTGTTGACCGTCATCACCGGGTGCACCGAACTTTTGCTGACAGGGCTGCCCCAAAGCGAGGCTTTTGAGACCATCAGGGCAGAGCTCGAGGATATCCAGCAGGCCGCCGAACACGCCAGTTCCCTCATCGGTCAGCTCCTGGCCTTCAGCCGGCGTCAGGTTCTCCGGCCCCGGATCCTGGACCTTAAAGAGCTGGTGGTCCACATGGAGAAGATGTTAAGCCGGATCATCGGAGAGGATATAGAAGTGGTCACGGTCTTCACCCCGGACCCGGCCATAGTCCTGGCCGATCAGGGCCAACTGGAGCAGGTGATCATGAACCTGGCCGTCAATGCCCGGGACGCCATGCCCCAGGGCGGACGGCTGACCCTGACGGTGTCCGGCAACACTTTGGACGAAAACTTCTGCCGGTGGCATCCGGAGGCCCGGCCCGGTCCCTATGTCCGGCTGACCGTGAGCGATACCGGGGTGGGAATGGATGAGGCGACCCTGGCCCGGGCCTTCGAGCCCTTTTTCACCACCAAAGAACCGGGGCTGGGAACCGGTCTGGGTTTGTCCACGGTCCATGGCATCGTCAAACAAAGCGGCGGGTTCATCCAGGTGACCAGCAAACCGGGACAGGGAACCACCTTTGAGCTCTACCTGCCCCAGGCCTTGGAGGAAATGGAGCCCCGGGAACCGGGTCCTTGCCCCTCGGATAAGGTCTTGGCCGGGATGGAAACCATCCTGCTGGTGGAAGACGACCCCTTGGTGCGTCGAGTGGCCAGCAAGATCCTGAGAATTCACGGCTATGCCGTCCTGGAAGCCGGCAGCGGCCGGGAGGCCCTTTCCCTGGCAACCCGGCACCCCGGCTCCATTGACCTCCTTCTCACCGACCTGGTCATGCCCGACATGCACGGCCGGGACCTGGCGGAAAGGTGGCAGGAGCTTCATCCCGAAAGCCGCATTCTCTTCACCTCCGGCTATGCCGATAGCATCCCGGGCGAGGCCCAGTGTCCCTTCCTTTCCGGCACCTCCTTTATCCCCAAACCTTACCGCCTTCACGCTCTGGCCCGCAAGGTCCGGGAAGTCCTGGCGGCCGTCCCTTTCCGGGGAACAGGACCCTTTGCCGACTGACCCCCCCTTCCCTTCTGAGCCGCCGCTTGCCCTCTCCCGCGCCCTCTGACAAAGGCTCAGACGATCCATTCTTGAATTATGGCGGATTTTCTTGTCCGCAAAGAATTTTCTTGGAGATTAACAAATTATGAACTTTTGCTGATAATTAGTGTTAACCCGCCACCTCCGGCCCCCCGGACATTTTCTCCCTGAATCACCCGAGGCCCGGGCAGCCCTTCCATATCCGGCTTTATCCGGGCCAGGCCTGGCATTTCGGTAATTTGCCCATCCCGGTGGCATGGCCGTTGCTTCTGGTAAGGCGAGAAGTCAGTTCGGCCTGCGAGTTTTCAAGCATTCCCGGTTTCCGCCGATAAGACTGACAGCGCTCAGTGCTAAGACCCGGAGATATCCTGCTCAGGGGGTAAGTGCCATGAACTGGAAGAGATGGCTATTGGTTTTAAGTGTCGCCCTGATTTGGGCCGGCTTGGCGGGGAACCCGGCGCCGGCGGAGCCACCCGCTTGGGTGGCCGACCAGCTGCTGGTCACGGTCCGCCCCGGCGTCGATCGCGGCCGAGCCGAAGGCCTGTATAAGGCCCACGGGGCAGCCATTATTGATGAGATTCCTCAAATCCACACCCACCTCATCCGGGTGCCGCCCCAGGCCCTGGAGCAGGTGGAGCAGGCCCTGTCCCGGCGGCCCGAAGTGGAGGCGGTGCAGAAAAACCGGCGCCACCCGCCCGGCCTGGTGCCCAACGACCCCCAGTACGCCAGTCAGTGGCACCTGCCCAAGATTGCCGCCCCCCAGGCCTGGGATTACCTGGATTGGAAGCCCGAAGTGACCGTCGCCATCCTGGACAGCGGCGTGGACCCCACCCACCCGGACCTGGCCGCCAATCTGGTGCCGGGCTACAATTTTTACAGCAATAATACCAACACCGCCGACGTTTACGGCCACGGCACCAAGGTGGCCGGCGCCGCCGCCGCCGTCACCGACAATGACACCGGGGTGGCCTCCCCGGCCTACCAGGCCTTCATCATGCCCATCCGGGTCACCGGCACCGACGGCTGGGCCTACAGCTCCACTCTGGCCCAGGGCCTCACCTGGGCCGCGGACCACGGGGCCCGGGTCATGAACATGAGCTTCGGGTCCGTGGCCGATGATAAAACCATCACCAGCGCCGCCCAGTATGCCATGAAAAAGGGGGCGGTGGTGGTGGCCGCCGCCGGCAACTCGGGCGCCGAGGAGCCCGTCCCGGAAAATCCCTACATGATTTCGGTGTCGGCCACCGACTCCTCTGACCGATTGTGCTCCTTTTCCAGCCGGGGCGCCTATGTGGACTTGGCCGCGCCCGGCTCCGGCATCTACAGCACCCTGTCGGGCGGCGGCTACGGCTATGTCTCCGGCACCTCCTTCTCCAGCCCCATTGTCGCGGGGGTGGCCGCCGCGGTGCTGGCCGTCAACCCGGACCTCACCCCCCAGGAAGTGGAGGGCATCCTGGAGGAAACCGCCGTTGACCTGGGCGCCGCGGGCTATGACACCTCCTTCGGCCACGGCCGGGTGAACGCCGGGGCCGCGGTGGCCCGGGCCGCGGGCTTTGTCCCGCCGCCGGACCCCGACCCGCCCACCTGTGGCATCGCCGCGCCCGCAGATGGGGCCACGGTCTCCGGCACGGTGACCGTCAGCGTGACCGCCACCGACAATGTCGGGGTGGTGAAAGTGGAGCTTTATCTGGACGGGCAGCTTTTCGCCACGGACATCGTCGCACCCTTCAGCTTTGCCTGGAACACCGCCCAGGCCGCGGATGGAGCCCACACCCTGAAGGCCGTGGCCTATGACGCCGCCGGCAACTCCGGGGCTTCCCCGGCGGTCACCGTCACCGTCCAGAACCAGACAGCGGACGTCACCCCGCCGGAGGCGGCCATCGTCGACCCGCCCAACGGGGCCACCCTCACCAAGGTGGCCAAGGTGAAGATCCGGGCCCGGGACAATTTCCAGGTGCAGCGGGTGGAGTTTTATGTGGACGGCGTTCTGTCCAGCGCCGCCAGCGCCTCCGGGGACACGGTGGAGGTGCAGTTCAACCTGAACCCCCGCAAGCTGGCCAAAGGGCCCCACAGCCTCAGCGCCCTGGCCTGGGATGCGGCCGGCAACCGGGGGGCCAGCCCGCCGGTGGCGGTGTCGGTGAAATAGAGGCCCGCCCAGGCGGAAAGGCAAAAAGAGCCCCCGTTTCCCTTCCGGGGACGGGGGCGTTTTTTCTCAAGGTCAGCCTTTTTTGCGGCCCTTCCGGGCCTTAAGCTTATCCCCGGTGGAATTCACCAAAGCTGCTTAAGGCCCGGGACTGGCGCAGTTTACGGATAGTAAACCGGGCAGTTGCTGGGCGGCTGCACAAAGGTCCTGTTGTTGTTGGCATTGTCCAAGGCGTTTTTCAAAGCCTCCTGATAACTCCGGTAGGGGCTTCCCGCCGGCGTATAGCCATGGCCATGCAGGCCGAGCTCGGTATTGGCCTCATTTATAATAGCGTTAACCGTGGCAAAGCCCGCAGGATTGGCGCTGGTGGTGCCCGGCGCATAGATCAGGGCGTTGCCGTCCACAAAGCTTTTAAGGACATTAAGTTTCATAGCCGCCAATTGGGCCGACAGCATGTAGGCCATGTTGGTGGCGTTGGCTCCCAGGAGCCAGGTTCTGAATTGTGTGTAATTACCAGGATCAAATGGCGACCCGTCCGCCTTTCGCAGGTTGAGGTTTACCATAGCTGAAAGGGCATTCCCGTCGAACAGTTTCGCCCCGTTTTTGTTGCTCCAGAAGCCTAAGGTAAGGCCGCCGCCCGGACCCAGGCAGACATTGCCGAAGTTGGGGCCCGCAATCTCCCCCGTGCCCGCCGTGACCTGGCCGCAGGTAGGGGTGGTGTGAATCCAGGTGGCTTTGCCGTCAGGCGGTGGCGGAGGGATCACTTCACAGATGGTGTAAACCCCCGAACCAGCCTCCACAGAAAACTGGTAAAGGCCCTCTTTGTCGGTGTCGTCATAGTCAAAGTCGCTCCCTTGGTAGAGGTTTATCCGCCAGTTTTCAATGCCCGGCTCCCCAGGGTCCTTTGAGCCGTTGGTGTTGGTGTCGTAAAACTTGTAACCCGTGATGGTGGCGGTTTCCTGGGGCGGATGGACGCTCTCTTTGACCTTGAAGACATCGGTTTTGCTCCAGGCTTCAATAAAGCCAAAGAATCCGGCGCCAGGGTTATATTGGTTCACAGGGGTCACCCAGACCTTGTAAACCCCGCCGGGGTTGGGGGTGTTTTCAAATGGGTAAAGCTGAACGGTGATGCCATTGCAAAGGGTGGGGCCTCCGGTGTCGTGATTTGTACAGCTCCCCCCGCCGGGAATATAATCGGAGATTTTGCCGCTTGCGTCTACACGAAAACGCCGGCAGGTGATATCGTCCGTGGACAACAAGGTATCACCGGAGGGGTCGGTTACCTGGAAGTAGTAATCCCCCGCAGGCAAGCCGGCGGAGAGGTTGTCGCAGTGGCCCGGCTTGGGGCCGCCGTTGAGGTAAACGTCGGTTTTAAGGTTATAAAGGTTTTGGTTGACTATGTCGCCATTTTTATCGCTGGTGAAGATCGCGCCGGAAAGTTGGGCCGAAGCCATACCGGCCCACGCCATGGCGCAGATGCAGGCCACCGTGATAATCCAAAGGTTCCTTCTTGACATCGCTCAAATCCTCCCACAGTAGATAAAGTAACGTCTTGTTTCGTTTAGAGCTTTGTCAGGAAACCTCCCCCTGCTATCCTCCAAAGCCCCAGGCTTGGAAAGGAGGTCTCACCTCCCAGGCTGAAATTTTCCCATCCGGCGAAGGGCCTGTCAGCAACAGGGCGATAGGTTGCGGGTTTACCAGGGACGGTTCCCGGCGGCGGGGGCGGGCCCCCGGCCGCCGGGGTGGACCGGTCAGCCCGGGGCTGACCGGAGTCTCAGCGGCTCGGTGCAGTAAAGGTAATAACGCGAGTCAAAAAAGTCAAGATTTATTATAGAGTATTTGTTTTACTTATTGCACTTTTTTGCACTTTTAACCCTCCGGGGGGAAATCCCCGGTATCCGGAAGGGGCGGCGGGGGTTCCTTAAACGCCCCCACCGGCGGGCGGGAGAATTAATAGCGTTTGCTTTAAAATTAAGACAGAAAAATCCGCGGTCAATAAGGGATCCCCTGATTTTTTTAGGGAAACCCGATTTTTTCCGGTTTTCCTGAAAGGGACGGGGGCAGGGGTTAAGGAAGGCGCCGGAAGAGAGCCGAGCCGGCATCCTGGTAAACCTGCCGCCAGCCGGGTTCGTCCTGGAGCAGCCGGCAGATCCGGCTGCGGCAGTCAACGAGGATCAGGTCGGGAGGATATTTGGCCAGAAACTGCCGCCAGCCCGGCCGGGCGTAAATGAAGGCGAAATACTCCTGACAGATGTCTGCGGGATAAACCGTTTCGAACCGGCCGTCCAGGGAAACCCGGCAGCGGGGGGCAAGCGTCCAGATGAGATATTCCCCCCAATCGAAATCAGTGAGAAGGTTGCCGGACAGTTTGTGTTCCTGGATAAAAGCCACCGCCCCGGTGGGATAGTACATGGCGGTCTTCCCCGGCGGCGGGGGCAGGGACGGCAGCCGGAAGCTCAAGGGCCCCGGGGCGGCGATCAGGTAGCCGTAATAGGCCAGCCCTCCTGCCAGAAGCAGGGCGGGCCAGGGCCACCCCAGGCGGCGGCCTATCTTTCCGAGGGCCTGGAGCTTGGGGTCGGCCTGCATCAGGGTCAGATACCGGGTCAGGGGAACGGCGAGGTAAGCGCCGGTCAGAATAAAGAAAAACACCTGGTGCCGCAGGTGCTTCACCCCCAGGATAAAGGTAAGGCCGAGGGCCAGAAAAGGCGTAAGCTCCCGCCAGCGCACCCGTACGCTCAGGAAAAGGGCAAAGGCGGCCACCAGAAAGAAGATCAGGAACTCCCGGAAAAACATGCCCTTCCCCCAGGCCTGATAAGCCGACACCCATTCCGTGATTTCCGGGCGGGGCATGGAAAGGGCGGCGGCCAGGTAGCGCCAGTATTCCAGGCCATAGGGATTGAGGGCCGTGGCCAAGGCGGCCGTCAGGAAAACCGGGAGATAGAACAGAAAAGGACGGCGGGAAAGCCCTTCCCCCAAGGCATAAAGGGCGAGCAGCCCCAACCCCGCCAGAAAACCGCCGTGCAGGTTGGCCCAGATAACCTGAAGGGGGATGAGAATCCACAAGGCAAGCCAGCGGCCGGTGTTCCTGGCCCGCTCCAGAAGGTAGAGAGTCAGGGCAAAGAAAGCGTAAGTAAAGATCTGGGCCCGCACCGGGCTGTAGCCTACCCCGAGAAAAGGCTGCACCAGGACTAACGAGAGAATGGCGGCCAGAGGGGTGGCGCCCCGCAACCGGGCGGTCAGATATATCAGCGCCACCGCCGCCAGACCCAGCACATATTTGAGGACCTGGAGACCAGGGGCTCCGGCGCTTTCGTACAACGGGTACAAAAGCACGCCGGTAAGCCACTCATGGTAAACCCAGGGGTTCAGCGTGGGCAGGTAGGCAAAGACATCTCGGTAAGGAAAGCCGCCGGTCTGCCAAAACAGCCTCCCAAAGGCCATGTACCCCCATAAATCCGGGTCAGGAGTGGTGCAGGTCAGGCGTTCCAAAGCGACGGCCAGAAAAAGCAGGGCCGCTCCTTTGGTCAGGAAAATCTGACCTCCGGGACTTCGCTCCTCCTCCCCCCGCCAAACCGAAGGAGAGGCAATATCAGGCCCCAACCCGGTCGGCCCTCGGTTTTCTGAATCGCCCACCAACTGCCCCCTTAGGACCTGGGGTTCCGGTTTCTTTACTCGGAGAAACGGCCAAGAGGCGTGCCTTTAAATTCCCTCCGCCACGGGCGAAGGGGCGGCAAGCCTCCGAAAATGACCCTGGTCGTCAGTTCTGATGCACCACCCGCCAGAGGCCGTTATTTCCCAAATCCGGGATGAGATAGGCGTAAAAGGCCCCGCAGAGCGCGCAGCGCACCGCTAGCAGGTCCTTCTCGCGGTGGAGGCGGGTAACCCGGAAATGCTCACCGCCGCACTGGCACGCATGGCGCGCCACTCTCCCCTCTCCGACCCATGGTTTACCGGCGATTGCCATGCTTCCTCCCCCTTTGCCGGTATGGCCGCGGAACCGCTGGGCCTACGGCAGGTCGGCCCTGATTCCACGGATTTTTCATTCAAAAGTCATGCCCGTTGAAGCCGCCCTCCCCCGGAATTTTTCGGATCCGGGGCAATCTCGCCCCGGCCCCGGGAAACCTCCGGGTAACCGGAAGTCCCGGCAATCCACTTCTTCTTCTGAATGTTGAAATCCAAAATGTCAATCCTTTTATTGCGTCCCCCCGGAGAAAAATGTCCAGAAGGCATAACTTGTGCAACAGCACAAACATCTGAAAAGGAACGGCTAAAAGGGAAAAGCCATGCTTGCTTTTTTTCTCGGTCTGATGGTCGGCGCGCTGGTAGGGGTCACGGCGATGTGCCTGCTGGTGATGGGCAAAGAAAGACCGGAAGATGCGGTTTTTGACCCTGGCCTTAGGCGCAAATTTGGGTTATGAGAAAAAGTGTTATTTCATGAGAGATTTTCTTATAATCGAGAGAAACCAACCTTCAGGGTAAGCCCGGGAGGGTACATGCAGCAAAACAGCAAAGGCGGTGTCATTGTTATTCTTTTCTCTGCCCTGCTGCTGGCCGGTGGCCGGCTGGCCGCGGCGGAGCCGAAGCCTCCCAAAATAAAGACCCAGTGGACGGTGATTTCTGAAGTACCCGGAGTGCAGCACACCGTTTTTGCCGGGAGGGATGTTTTCCGCTATCAGAACCGGTATTACTGCTACGAGGGCGGCACCTGGCATCAGGGGAGCCACTTCGCCAGTCCCTGGATGGCCATTGCCGCGCCGCCGCCGGCTATCTGCCAGGTCAAGTCCGGTTATGGCCGGAAGGTTCCCCCGGGATGGAGCAAAGGAAAAAAGACCGGCTGGCATGGGGCTCCTGCCCCGCCGGGCCAATGGAAAAAGATCCACTGAATTTCCCCAGAGCCGGCGTTGGCACAAACATGTCTAAAACGTTTTTCCATAGATTCAAGGTGCGGCCCGGCCGAGGCCCGGCCCGCCGGGGCTGGGGCTCCGGGGCCATTCCGAGGGAGGCCGGGGCCGCTTTGGGCAACGTGGTTTTTTAATTAGTCTTCCTTCACATCCTCATATCCTCACACGGCGTCGGGCCTTATCCTCCCCCAGGCCCGGCGCCCTACTTTTTTGTACCCTCGCGGTCTTGCTAGACCGGGGCGGGGCGGAGCCACAGCGCGAATAAGCGGCAGTCTCCCCAAGAGTTAAACCAAAGGGAAGCTAAGGTCTTAAAGGCTTGGGGGAAGATGTAGCCGGGATAAACCGCCCTTACCCAGGGGGCTCAGAGCAAGCGACCCTGGAGGGCGTAGCGTTGTTTTTCCCGGGCAAAATAGTGGGCCAGAACCTGGGTGACGAAATTCCGGGTTTCCTCTATGTCCGGCACCCGGTAGCCGGCATCCAACACCCGTTGAAAGCCTGCATTGTAGGCGGCCAGAGCCAAAGGCAGGGATTGTCCGAAGAAATCCAAAAGGAGCCGAAGGTAGCGGCAACCGCCCAGAATGTTCTCCCGCGGGCAGAAGGGGTTGGAAACCTGAAGGAATCTGGCAGTACCGGGCATCAACTGCATCAAGCCCATGGCCCCCTTGGGAGACACCGCGGTGGTCTGAAAATTGGATTCCACCCGGATGATCGCCTCAATAAGGGAGACCGGCAGACCGAAAAGCACGGCGGCTTCGGTCACTACCGGCTCCAGTTGCCGGCGAAGCTCCTCTTTGGAAATTCCGGCCGTCAGGAGCGGTGGGGTATTACGGATAAGCAGACGGCCCTGCTTGTCCCGACGCACGGCAACCGAAGGGGCTCCCAGGTCGAAGGGAGCCGCAGGATTAAGCCGGCTTGCCCCCGCAGAAGGCTGGCCGGCAAGGGCCCTCGCCTGGCCGGAGTACATCAAACCGCGTCCCACAATATGCAGGGTACCATTTTTATCCCGAAAACGGCGGACCGTGGCGCAGGCCCGGGCGCCCGGGAAAGGGGCGGCGCGAACCGAGGCGGTGGGAGAATTAAGCTGAAAAGCAGGGTCGGAAAGCGAAACTCTGGTTACCGGAAAAGCCGGAGCCGGCGCCGTCCTGGGAAGAGGACCATTTCCCCGGCTTTGCCCGGCCACAGCCCCGAGGGCCGTAGATGACCATCCGGCCACCATTATATTCCTTTGCACCGGCGGGGAAGGCAAATTGCTGATGTGAATCACACCCCGGTGGTCTTTATAAGATCGAACCGGAGCAGGCTTAGGCAAAGATGGGAAACTGACCAAAGGGCCGGCGGCGGCGGCGGCCAAAGCTACAGGCTTGACCGCCAGGGGAGGCTCCGGCGACTTTGGCCCCGGAGTGATCTCCGGAAAATTCGGGGTAACCGGACTGCGGGCAGGCTCTGCCTTCCTGCCCGCCACATTGGCGATATGGATGACCCCCTGGCGGACGGTGAGATATGAGCTGGGCTTGGCGGCTTCCTGTTTGTCTCCCGGTGGAGAGGGCTCGCCTTCCTGGGCAGGCGCCTCAGGGGAAAGGTTTGGAGAGGAGGCTGGAACAGACTCATTTTCCGGAGGGGGCGCCGGTTTTTCCAATTTGAGGTTGGTTATATGAATAACACCTTTTTCATCGGTAAAGCAATCGACGGCGGCATACGCCGGCCCGGTCAGGAAGAGCAAAATGAGCGCCCACAGGGTATGTTTTACCCAGACCATATGCCCGCCGGTTGAAAGAAAAGCGGGGTTTTAAGCCGCCCTCAGACTCGCTGGCTTTTCAGGCAGCGAGACCGCGGGCGATCGGAAAGATTTCCTCACAGTCTCACCTATAGCAGGGTTAAGTCGCTTTTTTCAAGAAAAATCTTGAAATAATGAAAAAATTTTAAATCAGCTAAGAACTGGCGGAAACCCGGGTTTCCTTAGGCTTTCCAGGAGTGGCTTTCAGGTGGAGAAGGCATAACCTGCCGTCCAGGGGCGTCAGGTCAATAAGCCGGCAAAGGCTCCAGGCTGCCGGCAAACGCCGAAGCCAACCGGCAGGACATCAGCAATTCGGAAGCGACTTGCTGAAGCGCGGCCGCGGCTTTCCCCTTTTTCTGAAAAATAGGGAACGGGTTCATCTGGTTGACGGCCGCCTCCACCGCCGGATCATAAGGCAGGTGTCCCAAGAACTGGGGCTGGATACTCAGAAAATCCCGGCAAACGGTCCGGATGATCTCGGCAGACTTCAAATCCTGATTGCTTTTGACCATGTTTACCAGGAGAAAGAGCTGGAACTCTTGCAAGGATTCCAGAAGCCGGGCTTTCCGCTCCGGCGTGGGTTCGAGCCGGTTAATCAGGTCCTGGATGGAATGAAGCTGCACTTCCGGGTCCTTGGTTCCCATGTGATATAGAAAGCTTACAACTTCTTCGTCTTTGCCCAGATCCCGGGACAGCTTACGGTAAAGGGCGCTCTTGATGAAGCCATAGACATTCTGCAGCGAGGTTACCTGGCTGGTGAAAACCGCGATTTTTCCCGGGGAAAAATTGAACAAATCAAGGGTATTGAAGGAGGTGCCAGCGCCCAGGTCCAGGAGCACAAAATCCGCCGGCAATGCTTCAATCTGCTGAATCAGCCGGACTTTTTGGGCATAGGTGGGGTTGGCCGCCCCGAGAATGTCATCCGCCCCGCAGATGAGGCCGATGTCTTCAAACTGGGTCTTGATAATGGTTTCTTCCAGGCGGGAGACTTTTCGCAAGAGGAAGTCCTCCAACGTGACTTGGGGGTAGCGCACCCCCATCAACGTATGGAGGTTGGCGCCGCCCAAGTCGCCGTCGATGAGGATCACCCGTTTGCCCATCTGAGCTAAACAGATGCCCAAGCCCAAGGTAAATATGCTTTTGCCGACGCCGCCTTTGCCGCCGCCTATGCTCCAAAGCTTTATCTTTCCTTTGTTCCGCATCAGTCCTCCCGCTGCCTATCCAGCCAGTAGATCAGATTTCACGTCCGGCTGCATCTGATAACCTAAGCCCGCGAGCTTATGTAGATCTGATCCGCCGCCACCGCAAGGGGATCAGATTTTTCACCCCGGCCACCAGCCCTCCAAAAAGTATGAGAAAATAGCTGGCCAAGTGGGCAGAGGACCCGGAACCGGCCAGATTAAGGACGATGCCGGCCACCATCAGGGCCAGGCCGACGTGATGGTTAAGAGGCTGATTTTCCAGGCCCCTGTGGTTGGCCTGATCCCACCGTTCCCACAGTTCTTTAAGATCCGTTTTGGCGTAGACCATCAATTTCCGCGCCAAGGTCAGAAATTTCGGGTGGGCCTCCGCTAATTCCAGGGCCAGCATCTGGGGATGGCCTTGGCCCGAGAATTTAAGCCACGCCACCTTGCCCGCAGCTTCCACTATCTCCGGCTCTTCGGGAACAGCCAAAAAAAGGCCGGCCGGCCGGTTGATCAAGGAATCCTCCATGAACTCCGGCAACAGATGATCCAGACGCAGCACTACCTGGTTGTTGCCGACACCGCATATGGTTACCGGCAGTCTCATGGTGCCCTGGATTTCCTCTCCCTGGATTTCCAGCAACACTGCGCCCTCTTGTCCCGGAGCTGAGATCTGCTGCTGCGGATAGTCAGGCTCCATGGTGTTCTTCCCCCTTCGCGCCGTTCTTCCGGTTTTAACAAAGGCTTTCATCGTAAACGGACAGGTCCGGGCCGTCCTCCTCTATCTTCTTGATCAATCCAAGGCGTCGGCGAACTCCCAAAGCCAAATAGGCGGGATGATCCTGAAGATGCCCGGATCAGGCTTTTTCGTTCCGCCGGTTGAGCCTGCACCGCTCCCTCCCCCTGCCTGCGTAAGCCGGAAGCACCGGGGCCAGTCCCCCTTCCCGGAAGGCACGCAGGGGAGCCGGACTTACAGGCCCAAAAAATCTCTTACCATTTTTGCTGCCATCGCCAGCCTGTCCTTGACCGGCAAGCCGTGATTCTCGGGGTTGATGTCCACATAATTTTTCAAATAAAACTGCAACATCTGTACCCGTTCCTGATCCGCCAGGTCGGGATTTTCGGCCAGAAATTCCCGAAGCACCCCCTGCCCTCCGGAGTTGCGGTCCTGAGGCTTTTCCGGCCGGAGAACTTTTTCCGGGGACGGCTCCGGCCTGGACTCCTCCTCCTGGTCTGGCTTTGCAGGCGGTGCCGCGGCCAGCGTCGCCAAGCGAACTTCCTGCTCCGCCAGACGGCGTTCCAGAAGGGCCGCTTTGTTGGACAGCTCGGCCATTTCCAGAAGCATGGCTTCGTACCGGCCACGTTCCAGAACCACGGCATTTTCCGGCGAAGACCGCGCTGCCTCCGGGATGCTGTGGCCCAAAGCTTGGCCCACGGTCTGCTCAAAGACGGGCCCGCCCGGGGGGGCCGGCTTCGCCATCGGCCTCGCAGGCAGCATTTTCCGGCATTCCGGGAAAGCGGTCAGCACGGGGTGTGCCCCCCGGACCGGGTCAGATAGTTCAGAGGCAGGCAGGCCGAACCCCCGGGTGGAAACCGAGGCCGCCAGGTTTTGCAAATAAAGCCAACGCTGCGGGCATTCCCTCAGGTCCCCCCGGGGAGCGTGCCAAAGGAGGCCCAACATCAGGGTGGAATCCGCAATCAGGAATTCGAGGGCCACTTCCAAAATTCTTTCATAATACTGCTCGAAAGAATGGGCCGGGGCCACCAGGGCCCGGATTATCTCATTAAAAGGCTCCAGGCGCGGATAAATCTCCTCCCAGGTCGGCAATTCGGCCAAGGCCCGGGGATCCGGTTGTTCCGGAAGGACCTGGGCGGCCTTCAGAAACTGCCATATGGCCCGCCCCGGCACGGTGGGCGGATTTTCCCAGGGAGGCGTAAACCACCGCCAGACGGCTTGGGATTTCAAGGCCGTGGAGGGCGGGGCCAGCACCAGCCCCCCCTCTCCATAGACCATGATTTCCGACTCCGGTAAAAAGAAAGTCCGGGGCCCCGAGAAGCCGGGAGGAAGATAGTAATAATGCTGCTCCCGTCCATCTTCCGTGTGGGCCCAGCACCGCGAGCGCCAGTCACCCCATTGGTCCAGGGCGGTGAAGCCTTTCGGGTTGTGGATTTCCACCACCAGCAGCCGGGACGGACGCGACGTCGACAGGCCCAGGTTGATCTGGATCCCTGACTGCTGAAGGGCGCTTATCTGCTCAAAAAGTGATTCTTCCGGTTGGCTTAGGTCCAAGCCCAGATCGGTCGAGTTGGTCGCGGCTACGCCTAGGAGCTGCCAACCGAGCTCCCGGTAGCGGGCGGCATGGCTGACCAACTGCTCCGACTGTTCGAGGGTTTCCTTGAGGTTGAGGATAAAGCAGATTTCGTCCTGCCCCAACCTGACCGCGAAATCCTCGGGAACGGTTTTGCCCGCGGTGGAATTCATGCATCTCCAATCACAGTCAGACTTTTTTTCGGCCGTTATTCAACCAACCGGGGATTTTTGCTCCGCAGGCTGTTGTCCGGGCTCGGGTTGGTCGGGCTGCTGCCCATATCCGGGGCTGTATACATACCCAGGGCCTTCCCGCTGACTGCGTGGGTGTTTTTGTCCACGTTTTCAATTCTAAAGGCGCAGAACCCCAGAACTTCCCGCCACTGGTTGTACTTAGACGCATCGATCACCGGCAGATATACAATCCAGTCTTCGCCTTTGCTGTTGTATGTCTTCAGCATCTTGTCGGTTTCATTTATGACCGACTGAGCTACGCCATTAAGACAATTGATGGAATCGCCTATCTGAATCCCGATGGAGTTAAGAGACTTATTAATATAACTTCTCAATTCGTTGGCATCCGCCGAAGTTGACTTGAAGCAGTGCCAGCCGCCGGCATCGCTCCAGTCCGGGCTGAAAGTGACCGGAATCTCCTGCCCGGGAGATTGGGGGACATAGCTCTTGCCCAAGGCCAAGGGGAAACCCAACCCGTCCGGGAGCGCGGTAAGCCAGCCCAACATGGCGGTGGCCTTGGCGGTCAGCTCCACCCACTCTTTGCCCAGAAAAGAGGCAAAAATCAGATTGACCGGGCCGTTCACGGCGGCGGTGCGCCGGGTGATGACCTGCACGGCATTAATGTCATTGGTGCAGGTGGCTTGCGGGCGGAATTGCCATTTGCCGTTTACGTATTCCCACATGCCCACTTGCACGTCTTCCGCCGGGATGTTCAGAATCAGGCCATCGGTCTTGTTAAGCTGCACCGCGGAAAGGGCCGCGGCGTGGGCCAGGTCGCAGCGGACATAGGCCGGCTGAGGATCATCCGGATTTTCCAGGCTGAACAGCGCCCTGGCCCCGGCCAGCGCCCCGGCCTCCGCCGCGCTCTGCAGTTCCTGTTTGACCACATAAATGTGCCCCAGGTCGATGACGACCCCTGTAATTATCAACAGCAAAACAAGTAAAACGGCGACGTAGGGGGCAGCCGCCGCCTTGCTGCCCCGGAGAAATTTAACGATCCGCACCATGACCTCTCCCTCTGCCCCCCCGGTATTTACCCGAGGAAATCGATATTCTTAAACGCGGTTCCCTCCTGGCTCGGCCTGGGCCCCGAAGTCGGCCCTACAGAGAACCCTTTTTGCCTTCCCGCAATTTTTCCAGGGCCCGGTCGAGGTTGTTTTTGGCTTCTTCATAAAAGGTGGGCCTCAGTTCCAAGGCTTTCTGAAAGCACTTGGCTGCCAGTTCGTATTCCCCGTCCATGAAGTAGTGAACCCCGATATTGTTGTATGCCTGGGCCTCATCCGCCCCTTTGGCGAAAGCCGCGAAAGCCTCGTCGTATCTGTGCAAACCTGCAAGGGCCATGCCGATCTGATAGTGGATCTTTTTATGGTGAGGGTTTAAGGCTTCCGCTTTTTTCAGGCAATTGAGGGCCTTGTGGTATTCCTTGACTTGGTTGTATGCCTGCCCTAGAGCCACATAGGTGGAAATATTGCGGGGATCCAGAGAGTTGGCCTGTTCCAGTTCCCGGATGGCATCTCGCGGCTGGTTGGCCATAAGATACGTGACCCCCAAGAGGTGCCGGGTCTGGGCCCGTTTCGGGTCCTTCTCCAGAACGGCGCGAAATTCCTTGATGGCCGGGGGGTATTCTTTCTCCTGCATATACGCCAACCCCAGGGCCTCCCGGGCCTTCAGCATATCGGGCTGCGCCGCCAGGACCTTGGCGAATTCCTCCCGGGCCCCTTTGTATTGCCCCTTAAGCAGCAGGATTACCCCCACCTTGTAGCGGACTTCGTGGCGTTCGGGTTCCTTTTGCAGAATCTGGAGATAATGGAGCAGGGAGCCGTCGTATTCTTTAGTTTTCAGGAAAAGGTCGGCCAGGGCTTCCTGACGCTCCGGGTCCAACTCCTGGTCCAGTTTGAGGTCGGGGCGGGGGCGAGAGGCACCGTACGGATCCGGGGCCATGATGGCGGCCTCTTTCGGGGTCAGGGTGCGGATCTGGGGGCCGCGCGGCTCTTTGGAACATTGGCTTATAAAGGGCAGAAAAACCAACACCGCAATACTTGCAAAAAGACGTTTGGCTGACGGCATGATGGTGACCCTCCTCATTCAGCCAGTTTAGCCAGTACGTCCTCCTTTTGCAACAAATCCCGGCCCCGGTTGACCGTCCAAATCTTCGGGAAATTCCGGAGCTGCCCGCAGGTTGTTTGGGCGATAAAATTTGTTTCCGTTTCCGGACTGTAAAATGAGCATTTGTTCCTGCAGGACCGAAGGAGAGCCAACGCCTCCTTCCTGCCTCACGATTTCAGCAGGTTGCGGTAAATCGAGATGCCGGCCGGGCCCAGAATGACGATGAACAACGCCGGGAAAATACAGAACAAGGTGGGAAAGACAATCTTTACCGGCATTTTGGCGGCAATTTCCTCCGCCTTTTGAGCCCGCTGCACCCGGCTGAAGGAGGCATGGGTGCGCAAAGATTGGGAGATGCTGGCACCCATCTTCTCCGACTGGATCATCAAGGCCACCAGCGATTTGACGCTTTGGACCCCGGTGCGATCCGCAAAATTTTTCAAGGCGGTGTCCCGGGGAATGCCGGCCCGGAGTTCGGCATTGGTTATTTGCAATTCCCGGGACAATTCCTTGGAAAGTCTTTCGCACTCCAAGGCCACCCGGTTCAGTGAGGCCTGGAGCGACAAACCGGCCTCCATGGACACAATCAGCAGGTCCAGGACGTCGGGCAAGGCCCGGTCGATGCGGTCCATCCGGCGCTTGGCGATGAATCGAAGACCGTAAACAGGGCTGTAGTAACCGAGGGCCGAAAGCACCAAGGCACTCATCAGGCTGAAAGAGTCCGCCCCATGTTTGAAGAGCAGCACATATGCCATAAAGATTGCCGGAAAGCCCAAAGCCAGCAACACCCGCAGGCCGAAATAGACGGCCGGGGAGCTGGAATGACGGAATCCGGCCCTGACCAGGGTCATCCGCAAATTGGTAAATTCGGAAAGATCTTCCTTTTCGTCCTTTACCGCGAATTTTCCAAAAGATGAGATATAGGCAATGATGCGGTTCTTAAGCTGGCTCTTTTTGTCGGCGCGGCGCAATTTGAGGAGCGGGTCCTCCTCTTTCTTGCGTTTGGTAAATCTTTCCCTTATGGAGCGTCGGCTGTTCAAAAACACCACCAGACCGTAGGTAAGAAGGCACACGGACACAAAGGTGGCTGCCAAGATCAAGAGAACAAGACTTTTCATAGTTAATTTCCCCTACACCCTGATCTGCACTATCTTTTTGAGCCAAAGGATCCCAAAGCCAATACTGGTCAACGCCGCAGCGATGAGCTTCGGACCGGCGGGATCGTTTAACAAAGTGGAGATATATTCCCGGTTCATCACGTTGACGGCGCCGAAGACTACAAAGGGAAGAAGGGCCAGGATCAGGGCGGAAAAACGCCCTTCGGCGGTGAGGGCCTTGACCTTGCCTTTCAGCTTCAGCCGTTCCCGGATCAGGAATCCGATGTTTTCAAGAATTTCCGCCAGATTGCCGCCGGTTTCCGACTGGAGCATGACCGCGGTGATGAAAAACTGCAGATCCTGGCTGTCCACCCTTTCCCCCATGCGGCGTAAGGCCATGTTCATCCCAAGCCCCAACCTTTGCTCTTCGTAAACGATCTTCATCTCCAAACCGAGGGGGGGCTGGATTTCCTTGGAGGCCAGTTCGATGGCAGACGGAAGGGCATGTCCGGCCCGCATGGACCGGGCCAGCAGTTCCATGCATTCCGGCATTTGTTTCTCAATAATGGCGGCTTTCCGTCTTTTCTTTATCTGGACCACCAACAGGGGAAGAAGGGCCAGACCCAGACCGGCTCCGAATCCCAGGAGAGAGTTGTGCAGATAAATTCCCAGAATCAAGCCGGTGCAAAAAAGGATGCCCATCACGCTTATAAATGTTGCCGGCGTCCAAAAAATATCTCCCTGAAGCAGGAAACGCTGAAAATTTTCTATTTTGCCCAAGCCAGCCAAGCTTTCCAGGACCGTCATAACCAGGCTTTTTTCGTTTTCCTGGATATTTTTCAAGATTTGCACTTTGGCCAGCCTGTCCCGGCCGCTTTTTTTCAAGCGCTTTTCCAGATCCTTCCGCCGGGAAATGGGTTTAATGATGAGATGGTGGATACTGGATAAGGCCAGGCAGACCCCCACAAAGACTCCCACCAAGCCGATGATGTAAGTGGAATTGGCCTGTTCCGCAAGAAATCTCATATGACCTCCCCCTCCGGCTTGTTTTAGGGCGCGCCGGCTCCCTCCTAGCAAAAAAGATAGGAACTGCGGGACGAGCCCTCAAAAATAGAATCTCGCAAAGGAACCCCGAAAACCCGGCAACGATCCGCGAAGCGCGGCCGTACCCCGGTGGCCACAAACCGCCCCACTACCCGCTCGTTTTCATCTACTTCGTGGCGCTCGAACACGAAGATATCCTGGAGCGTGATAACTCCGCTTTCCATGCCGGTGATCTCGGAAAAGGAAATCATGCGCCGGCTGCCGTCGCTGAGCCGGGCCAACTGGATTATCACGTCCAGGGAGGAGCTGATCATCTGCCGCATGGCTTTTTCGGTCATCTTCACGCCGGACAGCTGAATCATGGTTTCCAGCCGCAGGAGGGCATCCCGGGCGGTGTTGGCATGAATGGTGGTCATGGAACCTTCGTGGCCGGTGTTCATGGCCTGGAACATGTCGATGACCTCCGCCCCCCGCACCTCGCCGACAATGATCCGATCCGGGCGCATCCGCAGGCTGTTGCGCACCAGATCCCTCTGGGTGATTTCCCCCTTGCCTTCAATGTTAGGGGGTCTGGTCTCCAGGCGACACACATGTTCCTGCTGGAGCTGGAGCTCGGCGGAATCTTCTATAGTGATGATCCTTTCATAGCTGGGGATGAAACCCGACAGGATATTGAGCATAGTGGTTTTGCCGGAGCCGGTGCCACCGGAAACGATGATATTCAGTTTGGCGATGACTATGGCCCGCAATACTTCCCCTATCTCCGCGGTAAGGGAGCCTTTTTCAATCAATTCCTCCAAAGTGGGGCGCTGGACGGCAAAACGGCGGATGGACAACATGGGGCCGTCCAGGGCCAGGGGCGGGATAATGGCATTGACCCGGGAGCCATCCGGCAAACGGGCATCCACCATGGGGTTGGATTCATCAATCCGGCGACCGACATTGGATACAATTTTATTGATGATTTTGAGGAGATGGTTATTGTCATGGAAACGGACATTAATACGTTCCAACCGTCCGGCCCGCTCAATATAAACCTGATCCCAGCGGTTCACCAGAATATCGGAGATGGTGGGGTCTTTCAGCAGAGGCTCCAGAGGACCGAGACCCAGAATCTCAAATTCAAGGTCCTGAATCAGCCGGTTCCGTTCCGCCATGTTAAGCGGTTCGGTTTCCTCCTGCAGGAGCACTTCCAGGGCCTGGCGGATTTCCCTGGCCACCACGCTCTCCTCCAGGGATTCCAGTTGCCCCAGATCCAGACGCTCCAGCAGACGGTGATGGATCCGGGTTTTCACCTCATACAGGCGGGCTTCCCGCCCTTCATCCAGCCGCGGGGTCAGTAAAAACGGGAGCGGGGTTTCAGCCTCCCGGATCACGGTCTCCGGAATATTCCGCTTGTTGCTGTAGCGCAGGAATGCCATCTCTCACACCCCTTAAAAGATCCAGAATCGCCGGCGCGGGCGCGTTCCGTTGCCGGCTGTTTCCTCTTGCGGCTTTGCCTGTTGCTGAAGCTTCTGCGCCAGGTCCTTGATGGCCAGCCAGAGCTTGGAGTTAGGCGCGATCCGGGACAACGGCACACCCCGGTTGATAGCCTCGTCGGAGTGGTGTTCGTCATTGGGCAGCGTGGCAAAAACCGGATCTTTGATTACTTGGTTCAGGTTGCGCAAACTCAGGCCGGTGCCTTTCTCATAGCGATTGACCACCAGTTTCACTTTGTCTTGCGCAAACTGCCACTGCCGAAAAATGGGCCACAGCTGCCCCAAATTGCGCAAGTTAGGCACAGTGAGGGCGGTAAGAAGAATTACCAGGTCAGCTTCGCCCAGAACTTTGAGAAACAAATCATCCAGCCAGTGGCTTAAATCAACGATGGTCCACGGATAATGGGCCCGCAGAAAGGCAAAGATTTTTTCCAGGGCATCCAGATCAATGCTGTCCTGTTCCTTGAAATCCGAAATGCCATGGATTACTGCCAGGTTGTCCTCATAAGGTTGAACAATCTTTTCCAGAAAAGCCTGGTCCAGGTCATAGACATTCTGCATGAGGTCATAGAGGTTGTAAGGGGCCTCCAGGTCCAGAAAATGGCCCACATCCGGAAAAGGACGACCCAGGTCCATAAGTATCAGTTTTTGCCCCTGCATCTCCGCCAGTGCCAGGGCAAGGTTTACTGCCACGGTGGTGGTGCCGATCCCTCCCTTGTGTCCGGTCACCACCAAAATTTTCCCTTTGCTGGCCATGGGGTCAGAGACGCGCCGTTTGAGCATTCGGACCCGTTCAAACGCCGCTTCCAAGTCCGACTTGGCCAAGGGCAGGGGCAGGATTTCCCGCACCCCCCTTTGCATGGCCTGAATGAGAAACTCCGGCTCCATCCTGGCCGAACAGAGCATTATGGCGGCACGGGGCTGCTCCGTAGCCAGATCTGGCAGCCAGTCCGGCAGCGTCTGTTCCCCGTCCAGATAAACGAGCACGCAGTCCGGCGCCACCCCGTAGCTTTGGGTTTCCAAATCCTTGGGCCCCGCTGCTTGGCAGAGGAGCCTGACTTTGGGGATTTTGCCCAAAATCTCCGGAATAGCGGGATTGGGTGGGCTATTCCCATAAAGAACTGAGACATTCAGAACTTCCGTCAGCATTCCTCCCCCCTAAAGGCACCTTAACGGCATTGCTTATAGAATTCGCCTGCAAAACCGGCTGTCTTGTTACTCCTTGATATATTTGTCTTTTCTCTCCCAGCATTTTTACTTAGTGGTGATGAGCTGCACGGCGGCGCCTTTTTCTTCGGCCTTGAAGGTCTTTTCGTATTTGCCGTACAGGTTGACCCCG
>Ga0078972_1001258_pt1 | contig 96895 bp, 62 predicted proteins | sample YelNatPaOPGAMG01_FD_67568 | JGI IMG/M metagenome (GOLD analysis project Ga0078972, IMG submission 67568) | Hot spring thermophilic microbial communities from Obsidian Pool, Yellowstone National Park, USA - OP-RAMG-01 (SPADES assembly) (version 2) | ecosystem: Environmental > Aquatic > Thermal... | reverse complement strand
CTTGCACTGGAGCTTTGGCAGACAAACCTTCGTGAAACTAAGATACTTGCCAGTATGATTGATGATCCAGAGCTTGTAACTGAAGAACAGATGGAAAATTGGGTGAAAGAATTTGACTATTGGGAAATCTGCGATCAGGTGTGTCAGAATCTTTTTACCTATACTAAATTTGCTTATCAAAAAGCTATAGAATGGGGCGGAAGAGATGAAGAATTTGTGAAAAGGGCTGGTTTTGCTCTGATGGCATGGTTAGCTTTTAAAGATAAGGAAGCAGAGGATGAACAATTTGAGGAATTTCTTCCAATTATAAAAAGAGAGTCTACCGATGATAGAATCCTTGTGAAAAAAGCTGTTAACTGGGCATTAAGGCAGATTGGGAAACGAAATCTTAGCTTGAACAAAAAAGCAATTGAACTTGCACGACAGATTCAAAATACAGATTCAAAAAGTTCTAAATGGATTGCTCAGGATGCAATCAAGGAATTAACAAGCAATGCAATCCAAAAAAGATTAAATGAAAGAGGTAAATAATATGGGCGGGCTTGGGCACTCTGCGGTCGCTACACTCCCTTGCCTCGCTTCGCTCGGTCACTTAACAGCGGACATACGGCTACGCTTCGCTCTGCTCAAATTCGGCTTTGCCGAACTTCGTATGTCCGCAAAACGATAAGCAAAAGGAATGATTAAAATGGAACCAAAAGATTATAAAAATAGAACTTACCTTTCGGCTATTGAAGCAGCTAAATATTTAGGTATTTCTGTTGAAATGCTTCATAATCTTGCTAATAGGCAGGTTATTAAAGCCCAAATCTCCGCAAGTGGACAGATGCGGTTTGATTTAAAAGATTTAAAAGGGTATGAAGCAAATTCTAAATATAACCTTCAAAAAAATAAAATAGACATTGAAAAGGAAAATGTTATTGAGATAAATGGAACAATCCAAAAGATTTTTGTCAAAAATTCTATGACAATGGATGATTTGCCTGATGACAGTATTCACTTGATGATTACTTCGCCCCCTTATTTTGATACAAAAATGTATTCAAAAGAACCCATTCGAGGCGACCTTGGAAATATTCATGATATTGATGAATGGTTTGAGAAAATAAGCAAGGTTTGGAATGAAGTTTACAGAGTTTTGCAACCAGGAAGAAAGGCATTTATAAATATAATGAATCTTCCTATAAGGTTGGAAAATGGAAGTTTTAGAACCCTGAATTTAGTGGGTAGAACAATAGACCTGTGCGAAAAAAAAGAATTTATTTTTAAGAGAGATATTATCTGGCACAAGACAAATGCGGTAAGAGCACATTTTGGAACATATCCCTATCCAGGTGGTATCTTGATAAACAATATGCATGAGTTTATTTTAGAATTTGATAAACCTGAAAAGAAGGGATTTAATAAATATGGACATCTAACCAAAGAACAAAAAGAGCAATCAAAATTAGACAAAGAATTTTGGATATCTATCAAAAAAAGTGATGTTTGGGTGATGAAGCCACAGGGTAGTGGTGATAGAAGGAATCATGTTGCTCCATTTCCCTACGAACTTCCTTATAGATTAATAAAAGCATTTAGTTTTGTTGGTGAAACTGTTCTTGACCCATTTATCGGTTCTGGAACCACTCTTTTGGCAGCAGCGGATTTAAAGCGCAATGGAATAGGGTATGAAATAAATCCAGAGATTGCTTTTGAATCATTAAAAAGTTTAAAAAATTATCAAACGAAATTATGGTAAGGTAGATATTATGAAATTGGATGGGAAAACAATCTATGCTCAATCAAGCGATATAAAATCTCGCACATATCTGGAATACCGCAGGGATATGAAGAAAAAGGCAATTGCCGAATTGGAGGTATTGGAATGGCTTGAAAACAAAGTAAAAGAACTATACCAAAGGAAACGGGTCAAAATTTATAAATCAGGTGGAGATAAATTTTTGTGGTTTTTACGAAAAGGTGGGGTTACAAGAGAACCAGATTTTATTGCTGATATAAATGATGAAAAGATAGAGTTTGAATTTCAATATGCTGAAAAAGGAGATTTAGATTTTTACGATTTCAAAGTATCCAAGATTGCTAAAAAGAAAGGGGGCAAAAGCGAACCTATTAAAAATAAATTTTTTGTGTATATTCATAAACCTTGGTTCTTATAAGTCATCATTAACTTCAAGCCCATTAGATGAAACCAGATATGCTTTATTTTCAATCAACCTTTTGGAAGATCTTATTCAAGATATGATTTACTATTATTCAGTAACAGAATTAGAACCAATAAAGAAAATATATGAAAATGTAAGGGATGTTGAGAAAACTTACAGATTAATTAAGGAGGCGAAGTAAAAATGATGGATGAAAATATTTGCTTGCCCCATCGCCTAACACAGCATAAAATGAGATTTTCTTTGAAAATTTATCGGATGCCTATTTTGTTTCTCGTTATTTTCCAAAGGAATACTCAGAAAATTTAGTTTCGCAATTAATTTCGAATTATAAAAAATTTATCGAATTTGTTGAAAAGATTTTAGGTGAGAAATTTGCATGAAAACTATGATTCAAATTAAAAAAGAAATTGGCATGGTTCAAAAAATTGGGCTTGATAAATCAAGCCCCTACAAAAAATAGCGGATTCTTGCCACTTTTTAATACTTTTATGTTGAACCATGCCTGAAAAAATAGGTTTTATCTTCAAACGGGATAAAGTAGGAGCGAATGGTCGTTCACCCCTACAAAAATTATACATTTATTGCCTTTTTTGAGGATAATTGATTTTGCATTTTTAAATTTTTTAAGTATGCCTAATTTTTCAATTAGTAAGTCAGTTTAAGAAATAATTCGACATATTCGTGGAGTTTTTCTCTTTCTATTGAAAAGATATTCTGATTTTCCTGAGCAAGTTTCCGGGCGATAGTCCAGTAAAATTTTTCTGGATCAGAAAAACTGCCATTCTGGCGTATCTGCAAAGCTTTTTGAGGTTGCTTTCTCAACATAGCCATTTCTAATTCTATTCTCAATAAAGCAATATCGAAGAATCCTTTTTTTCTATGTGCCGGGTAGTGTCTGAGTAGATTTCCTGAAAGTTTGTTGCAAACTTTAAGTTCATTTAAGTAATCTTTAAAACTTTTTAAGGTGCATTTCATTTTGAATTTTTCGGGTGTCATGTAAATTGGTGAACATGGGTCGGTAGAGTAGGGGTAATAATGGAAACTTGCAAAGGATCCATAATTTTTCTCGAGAAAGTAAATATAATTTAGAGTTTCTTCTATTGTTTTTTTTGTATCATCGGGAAGGAAATAGCCAAAAAAAACTTGAACAAAGATATTTTTTTTCGAACCAGCAATTTTAAGGCATTTTTCAAGTTTCCTGTTTGTATAAAAGAAACCCTTAGATTTTTTTCTCAATGATTCAACTGCTGTTTCAGGAGAAAGAACGAGTAAAACATTATCAAAACTTGAACTTAGTTTATCTAAAAACTCTTCAGACGGAATGCTAAAAGATTCAAAAATAAAATTTAATCTGATTTTGCGTCTGCAGATTTCTTTCATAAATTCAAACCAGTGACTCCCATCTGGCTGAGGGTCAAAACAAGTATGAATACTCCTGTATCCAAAGGCATAAGCTTTTTCTGCGTCATCTGCAATCCTCGATGGACTTCTGAATATAAAACCATTTTCTCTCATTGAATGAACCAGATGAGATAAAATTCCTCCTCCACAATAGGTGCACTGCACACTGCAACCCCTTCCCCCACAAAGGTAAAAGGTTGAATCAATGTTGAATGGTACTCTGTGAGAACCATCCGTTATCTCTCTCCATGAAGAAGTCTGAATATAGTAATGGTAGTTATGCAGAACAGATAAATCCGCAAAATCAAGAGTGTTTAAAATCTGGTTATCACAGAAATAAAAGGGTAGTTTAGGATAAAAAATTTTACCATTTTTTTTTCTATATACTAAATTCGGAACATCATTAAAATTTCTGTTCCCTCTGGATATTTCTTTGCATAATCGAAGAAGTGGTATTTCCCCATCACCCATAATGACTCCATCAATGAAATCCCACTCGGAAATTATTTCTTTTGCAAAGAATGATGCTGTAAATCCACCTAAAACAATGAACGAATCGTGAAAAATGTTTTTTATTCGTCTTGCAAGGTCGATTGCTGAAGGTGCCTGATAAAACCAGTGAATAGAAATTCCAATCAAATCGAATTCTTTAATAGTTTTTTCGATTTCTATTGTTGCATCCGGATTCTTTTTCTTTTCGCTATAAAGATTTAATACCTCGCAATCGAAGCCATTAGTCCTGAGAAAAGCAGCCATTGCAGGTAAACCAGAAGCCATTATAGGAGTACCATCGTGAATGAGGAGGCATTTTAGAATTTTCCTGCTTTTTTTTATGCCATCCATTGGAACTAAAATGGTTTAAATTCTTTTTGTCCGAAAATTTTTAAATAATGGCGGAATATTCCACCACATAGTTCATTCATTTTGCAGTTTTTACAAACTTTAATTTTTGTTCTACCCCGTTTTGGTGTTCTTGTAATAACCGCACTCATTATTGTTTTCCCTGTTTTTGTTTTTGTTCTTTCTACTGTAATTCTTGGATCAAAATAAAGGTCATTTGACATCATTGCCCATCTTCCAAGTATGCATGCAGGAATTCCAAAAAATCTTATGGACATTCCAAGTGATTTTGAGAAATGGGCAATCTTTTCAATTTCTTCTTTCCACCTTTCAAAAGGGACAACAATGTTTTTATAATTATCAAATGCCCTTCCTTCGGGGGAAGGGAAGGATATTAGCATCTGCTGAACTCCAATTGAAGATGCCAGTTTGACCGTTGGAATTATGGAGTGGAAATTTTTTTCAGTGACAACCATGTTTGCCATCAGGAAAATTTTATTGTTTAGTATTTTAGCAAGTTTTGCAGTTTCCATAATGTTGTTAAAACTTCCTGAAACCCGGGTGCAGGAATCGTGGATATTCGAATCGTGACCGTGTAGTGAAAGGCTGAGTTCGTCAATAAGGGGGAGAGCTTTAGATGCGAATTGAGGTTTCGAAAGCATAACACCATTTGTTCCGATGTATGTCCGAAGCCCTATTTTTTTTGCTCCTTCAAGAAAATGGAGAAAGTATGGATAGAGAGTTGGTTCACCACCTGTAAAATTTACATAGTTACCTCCACTTTCCCTATGCCTTAAAAGTGCTCCCCAGATTTGTGAAGGATTGAGCTCATTGTTTTCAAATTTTAATAGTCGGTGTCTTTCTGAACAGAAAATGCAGTTATTTGTGCATTTGTAGGAAATATGAATCTCAAGCCTTTTTGCTTCGCGCTCTTTTTTATACCGGTACAAATGAAACTGGCTGGATTTCAGTTCTGAAACAAAATTTGATAATATTCTATCAACCTTTTCATTACACCTTAAAGTCTGTTTTGAAAAACATGAACCTATAATGGATTCTGCAGTTTGATTTGAGAGAAATCCCTGAATGTTTTTTGTTGCTTCTTCCATAGTGTTACCTAAAAAGAGGGATTTCTTTTTTTTTCTAAGTGCTTTGAGTAAAACTGCATTTGTATAGTAAAATTTTCCATCTGAATCGAGGCAGATGGATTTTCCGAATAGGGGAATTATTCCTTTCCTCTCAATATTTCTCACAGTAACTTTTCCTTCATAAACAAATGGTCTTATAAAGGATGCAATGAGATGAAGGTTGTTTTTTAAATTTTTAATTTCTTTTGGATCCCAGATTCTATAGTAAACAGGTAAGAAATTAAAGTTCCTTATGCCCAATGACCACAAATATATGAAATCATCGAATGCATTTGCGCTTCCTGATTGTGAAATGGTTTGTGTGATGATGTATCTGTTGTTATTAATTAAATGAGAGAGGGAATTTTTAATAATTTCAAATTTATTCTGATTTTTTATATTCAATATCCGATTTTTACCAAATGTTTCTTTTCTTCCATCGATACTGAGAACTAAAGTTATGTATTCATTTTTTAATTTTGAAATAACTTCAGAAGAAAGAAGAAATCCATTTGTACAGACTTCAATGTTAATTTTCGAGCGGAAATTTTTTAAAACAAAATCAAATATTTTTTCGAGGTTTTTCCATTCAATAAATGGTTCTCCACCGGTAAAACGAATATGTTGACCCCCATATTGTATGAATTTATTTATTGCATCCATTATTAAATCACGAGAGAGTTTTTCATTGGAAAAATAAACAGGACAATAAATGCATCGAAAATTACACTTTCTTGTGGGAATTATAACAAATTCAAGTTCACTGAAATCTATCATGCAGAATTTTTTAATTTATGCACCCTGAGCGAGATTTTTAAGTCTTGGTTTTTGTATTATCCATCTATTGAATATTGCTTTAATTTCAGGATCATCTTTTTTCAGGATTGTGAAAATGTGGTCCAAAATTTGACGATTTATTTTGCATCTGTCATTGGTTGTAGTTTGTCCAAAAATATTTTTCTGAATTACATAGTTGTAAACCGGACAAACTCCACAGTAAGGTAGATAGGCGCAGTCTTTACAGCCAGGTAAAGTTTCAAGTAGCGATGCCAGGATGATGGAGCGAACTACTTCACTTTTTGTAATATCTTCATATGTAGTGTTTTCAACATCTCCTATTTTGAAAATCTGGTCCCCCATTCTGGCAACCATTCTTCCCTCGTCGCATGTAAAAATACTTCCATCAGGAGCATAAGCAATCTGTCCGTAACCGGCGCCACAGGGGGACCGTAAATCAACATACCACGGGTCATTATCCGTCAGTATTTTTGCAAGAAAAAGTGCTGCACCCCTTTCTATTAATTCAATTCCTTTGCGGTTTAGTTCTATTATATAGTCAAGTGCTTTTATATAAAATTCCACAAATTCATCTGCTGTGTACCCGAATTTTCCCCAGTTTTTTGATGCAAATCCCATTGGATTGAGTGGTCTTATATGAATGGTTTTTATGCCCAGAGAGACATATTCATCAACAATTTCCTTCGGCATTGATAACGACTTTCTCGAAGCGGTAAGAAGAGCGTCGACATGCCACAGGTCAAGGTCTCTTCCCATTTTTCTATACTCATCATGCAATTTATTCATCCATTCTATCGCAGTAAAATAGGAACTTGCTTCAGGAAGTTTTCTATTTGAATCATGAAGAACAGGAGGACCATCTATGGATGTGCAAATCAGTACATCGTGGTCAATTAAAAATTTCATTTTTTCATCATCAAGGAGACTTAGATTCGAAACTAAAAGAAACTGGAGATTTCTATTTTCCTGTCTGTTTAGTTCTTCTGCGTATTCGATAATGAATTTTATTACATCAAAGTTTGCAAGAGGTTCCCCTCCCTGAAATTCTATCGATAGTTCCGGAGAACCTGTTTTGAAAATAAAATCAGTAACGAGTTTTGCAGTTTTTAATGTCATATCTGTAGAAAAATCTGACATCGAAACTCTTCCTGCATGGCAGTAGATGCAACTCGTGTTACAACGAAGGGTAGGTACAACAATGTGAAGGAATGGGGCAGACCCAAGATAGGAATGGCGGTTTCTGTATCTTTCTACAATTTTTTCCGTATCGAGGGAAGGAAGCAGGAAACCCCTTGATGCCATTTCTTTTTTAACAGGGCTATCCTCTGGCATTTTTGCTTTTGTGAGCAATTCAAAATCCTGGGGTGAGAGGAACATATAATCTCCAACATCGTTTGTAATGAGGACTTCGTTGCCTAATTTTTTGAAACGAAACCACCCTTCCGGGACACCTCCACATTCCGGTTTTGGGATATTTCCCTGATATTGAATGGTTTTTAAAATGGAGGGAAACCTTAATTCATTGGTTTTTACTGATTTTTGCTTTTTCATTGCTATTTATTTTTCTTCTTTAGTTCCTTCTTTCTTACCATATTTTTCTTCCCATGGAACTGCTATTTCCAGGGGATCTTCCTCGAGTGCTTCTTTAAGCGTTTGATCGAGTAAACCTTCAAGACTCATTCCTCCGCCAGTTTGTCCGTACTGGCTTTTTAAAACTACATACTCTCTTATTTTCTTTCCACTTTCGTCTAATGTTGCTCTTATGGAGTGTCCCACAAGTTCATTTGCAAATTCTCCTGCAAGTTTAATCAAATCTTCGTCTTTTACATTCCTCCCTTTGCTCATAAGGGACACTTCTATTTTGCCATTGCTCCCTTTTTCGAGATAAACATATGCTCTATCAAGGAAAACATAAGAAGTGCTGTATATGGCGTCAAGAGGGTAAATTGAAGTATCCAGTGGTATAACTACTCTTTTTATTCCTAAATCCCCGAGAGATTGTTTTATTGAAGGCTTATGTCTTATTTCCTTATTTTTTCTCGATGGAGCGGCTGATTTTGTTTTTTTTGTTTTTAATAATTGCTCTTTTTCTTTTTGCAATTTTTTTACTGACTTATTTAAAGTTTTTTTCTGTGCTTTAATCTTTCTCATTTATTTCTCCTCAAAATATCTTTTACCATCTAATTAATTTTTTTTCCACTCTATAGCAAGATTTTGAATAAATTTTGCTGCAAAATAAACGGAAAATCTATGAGCCATTATAATAGTTTTTAGATTTTCATATGCTTTATTCAAATTGTCATTTATTATTACATAATCAAAAATTCTATAATGTTTTATTTCTTTTTTGGCATTTTTAAATCTAATTTCAAAACTTTTTTTATTTTCAGTTCCTCTTTTTTTTAGCCTTTTTTTAAGTTCTTTAATGCTCGGGGGAAGAATGAAAATAGTTAGAGCATGGGGGAACTTTTTTTTGATTTGCCTGGCTCCCTGATAATCAATATCAAAAACAATTCCATTGCATTCTGTCCTTTCAAGCCTTTTTATTTCACCAATACTTGTTCCGTAAAAGTTGCCATGAACAAATGCATGCTCCACAAATTTATTATCACGAACCATTTTTTGAAAAACTTCTTTACTAACAAAATAGTAGTCTTTTCCATGTATCTCATTTTCTCTTGGTATTCTTGTCGTATGAGAAACCGAGAACGAGTATTTTCCAAAACTACTATCTGAAACCAGTTTTTTACAAAGCGTGGTTTTTCCGGCACCTGAAGGAGAAGAAATTACAATATACTGAAACGGTTTCATTTTTTATTGAGTTCCCTTAATTTTTTTCTGAAATACTCAACAGTTTTCTCCAATCCTTTCTCAAAATTTACCTCTACAGTGTAATTGAGCAATGAGCATGCTCGTTCAATTGATGCAAGGGAATGCTTGATATCACCAGGTCTTTCAGGAGCAAATACTGGCTGGAGGTATTCTCCTGTAATTTTCGACAGAATTTCTAAAAGTTTAAGGAGGCTGTATCTTTCCGCCGTTGCTACATTGATTACTTCACCATGCAATCCTGATTTTTCCATACTGAGGAGATTTGCATTAACGACATTGTGAATGTAGCAAAAATCCCTCGTTTGCTGACCATCTCCAAAAATAACAGGTGATTTCTTTGTAAGTAAAGATGTAATAAACTTTGGTATCACGGCAGCATATTCACTATCAGGATTCTGTCTTGGTCCGAAGGCGTTGAAGTATCTCAGGCTGACTCCTTCCATACCGAAATTCTGACAATAAAGTTTGAGCAGTACTTCGCATGTCATTTTCGAAATTGCATAGGGTGATTTTGGTTCGATGGGCATAAGTTCATGTTTGGGAAGAGAAGGGGAATCACCATAAACTGATGATGAAGAAGCAAAGATTATTTTTGAAACCCCCTTTTTTCTGCAAGCCTCTAATAGTTTTAGTGTTCCTGTGACATTAACATCGAAAGTTTCCACAGGGTTTTCAAAGGATTTCACAACGCTTGGAATAGCCGCCTGATGAAATACAACTTCAATTCCATCGAGAGATTTTTCAATGTCGGATGGGTTTCGTATATCACCTTCGATAAATTTTACAGATTTTATGAAATCCGAAATGTTTTCAATTTTACCTGAGGAAAGATTATCAAGAATGGTTACAGAGGCTCCTTTTTTTGCAAGTGCTTCTGCAATGTGGGAGCCAATGAAACCTGCTCCACCTGTTACAAGACAAGATAGCATTTAAATCTTTTTTTTGAAAAGAGCGTCGAACCTTTCCTTTATTTTCTGCACATCAACTTTTTCCCCTTTTTTAGTTGAAAATTTAAAAGAAGTGCAGTGATTCATTTTCTCTTTATCAGGGACATATTCCGAAATTGGTTCTATGCATTGCTTGTGTGCCCCTGGGTCCCAGTATTCGCAATTTTTACAGCAATGTAAATCAGCTCCGCAATGAGGGCAGAGGTCGGTTCTCTGCATTTTTACTTCGAATATCAGTTCATTCTGACATTTCCAGCAGTAGTAATGCTTTTCTTCTTCCTTTGGAAAATACATCGAAATACTCCATTAGTAGTTACATATCTAACTTTTATGATAAACCTTTATAAAAGTAAATATCGAAAAATCAGGAAATAAAGTTTCTTTTTAAAATGCAAATTTTTATTTTTAGGCATGGTTCAAAAAATTGGGCTTGATAAATCAAGCCCCTACAAAAAATGGTGGATTTTTGCCACCTTTTAATATTTTTGTAAGGGCGAACGGCCGTTCGCCCCTACATGTTGAACCATGCCTATTTTTACTGTATTTATTAACATGGGTATTATGAAAAAATATAATAAAATTAATGGTAATCTCTTTTTTTTATGTTTTGATGTGTTAAAATTTACAATGAAAATGACATTGTTATTGGGTGGCTTCGACTCCGCCCAGCCACCTATGTATAACGGAATTGTCATTCCTGCGGAAGCAGGAATCTATAAACTATAATTTTCATTCCTGGGGGTGGGCAAAAATTGCCCATGAAAGTTTATAATGAAAGGTTTGAGTATTAACTGCTTGAAACAAAAAAAATGGGGTAACCGGATTATTTTTTCAAAAAGAATAGGGAATACCATCATGAAGCAATATACTGTCCGCCAATTGCAGGCTATTTTATTATTTATTTTTACGGGTTTTTTATCATGTTGCACGAATGGAGGAAAGGAGGGAAAGATTCGCATTACAATTGAACCTCTTGAAGCAAAGCAGGGTGAAAATGTCACCCTGATGATTTCAGGAGAAGGAATCAATTTTTTTGAAAGTAAACCTGATTTGAGAGTGGTTGAAGGTGAAACAGGAATTTCGTTGGGACAGGTATCAATAGATAATCCTCTACGAGCGAGAGCAAGACTTGAAATCAGTGAAGAAGCTCTGCCAGATGAACCTCACATCATTCTGGTTGCATGGAAAGGACATGAGTTTCGTTTCAATTTTCGTGTGCTTAAAGCAGTGAAAACTCCTGTAGTCTGGTTTGACCCTCCTGGAAGGGAGCAGGGGTTTGAGGGTTTTGTAACTCTTAAAGGACAAAACACACATTTCCTCGCAGGGGAAACTCATTTGCTTTTTCCCGATGAATCGGGGATTAAGGTTTTGGAAATCAGGGTTAATTCTTCGCAGAATGCAAGTATAAAAATGAGCATACCTTCCGATTCATCTCCTCGTCTACATACGGTTTCTGTTAGTACCAACGAAGAAACTGCAAATACAACATTCGAAATCTACCCCCTGATTTTCCCAATTCTGACAGTAAATCCAGATTCAATAAGGCAGGGTTATAGTGAAGTGATAAATCTTTTTGTTGAAAACATGGAAATACTGGAGGATGACTTTAAAGTGGAATTTCCACAAAATCTCGGAATTTCAGTTGAAGACAAACTTTTTATAGATTCATCTACTGTCAGGATTCAGGTAAAAGTCTCAGAGGATGCTCCTCTGGGGTGGACACCGATTATATTAAGTTCAGGTGGGAAGAAAGCAACAGGTAATGTAAAAGTAATTCCAATGGTTTCGTCCTCTCCATTCATCAGAATCTTCCCTTCAGTATTTACGAGGGGTTCTCGCAATAATGAAATGCAGATTTTAGGTTTTGGTACTCATTTTGCTCAAGGGGAAACAACTGTTTCTTTTGATCCTCCTGAAGGGATTCAAGCAGGTGAAGTAACTGTTCTTTCGTCGTCACAACAAAGAGCAATTACTGCAGTAGATGTAGATGATGATGCGGCAGCTGGAGCTCGATATGTTATTGTCGCAACAGGTGATGAAATTGCCAGAGGAGCAGTTACCATTACTGATGCGGTTTTTCCATCTGTGAATGCTGATCCTTTCTTGCTTTTGCGAGGAAGTGTAAATCAGGTCATAAATTTTGAATCTCGGGGAATTAGTTTTTTAGATGGATTTTCTGATGTTAGCTTCCCTCGTAATTCTGGTATTGTGGAAAAAAGCGAACCTGTAATTGACCCGTTAGGAAATAGTCTCAGTATTGTAGTTGATGTAATGGACGATGCTCCGACAGGTCCTGTTTTAGTTAGTGTGAAAATTGGTTCGAGAGATTTTGATGTTCCAATGCTCGTTGATTCAGGTGGAATTATTCCCATTTTAACAATTACGCCCCCTTATGTTTCGGTGCCATCTATGTCAACTGTTTTAAATATAAGAGGAAACGGGACACATTTTGATTCGCAAAATACGATGGTTTTTTTTGAAGAACCTTCCATTGATGTGCTAAATTATTCTGTTATAAATGAGGAAGAAGCAACAGTCGAAATTAAAGTACCATCATGGGTCACTTCAAGAAGGTGTATTCTGTATGTTGTATCTGGTGAAGAAATAATATCTGCATGGTTTTCACTTTCAAAAAAACCGGTAAAAGAAGTTTTCTTTTCTCCTGTTACAGGAGTGCCACTCGAACCAGGGAAGGCAGGGCAAATAATATTTGTTGAAGGTCAGGCAACTAATTTTTTGAGCGGGTATAGTAGGGCGGAACTTCATTACAAAGGTGATTCCATGATTGATGGGGTAACTGAAGGGCTTAGAATTGATGGTATTAATATAATAAATAATTATCTTGCTCAACTCATGGTTTCTGCTTATTCTACTTCATTAGAGGGAACTTATCCGATTTTAATTGTAACTGGTGCTGAAATAGGGATGGGAACTGTTGAATTGAAACGACAGGGTAATGAACCAGGGATAGTGGTAGAACCGGAAGTAATTGTAGCAGGAGAAACTTCACCTGTTGAAATATATGGCACAAATACTAATTTTGATGCAGGCAAATCTATAGTGAGATTGGCGACGAGTAGCACACCAGATTTGACAATTCCAGGTTCTTCTGTGCTTGTCAGGGACAGAGGCAGGATGAGTGCAACTTTTATATCGACGAGTTCATCAGCAGGGATAACAATTCCAATCATTGTTCAAACGGATGTTGAAATAGCTGGAACTGGATTCAGTATAAGAGAATCAGGGACTTCACCATATCTTGTATCTAAAACATGGTCTGTGAGAAAAGGGGTTGCGGGTAATGTTTTGATTGAATCGAGAGGAGGAATAGATTTTGTTCGTTTTCCACCAGAAATTAGGGTGGAAGGGGAGGAATGGAACGCGGAAATTCAGGATATTGTTTTCGATGAAACGCATCTTAATTTTAGACTTGACATAGACTCTGATTCAAATGAAAATTTAATCTGGCTTAATATATCAAATCAAGAAGGCAATTATAACTGGAGGGTAGCTCTTTATGTATTTGAAAAACCTGCAGGGGTGAAGATAGAAAATTCCTCTTTGTTTGAATCTGGTGAAAGGAATGTTTCAGCAGCATTTGATATTGAAGGAATTAGCCTTCCTGAAGCGGTTATTCCTTCTATGGATAGCGTTGATGGAAAAGCATTCATTGAGAATTTAAGCAGAACAGGTGACTTTACGCTCGAAGGAATTATAGATTTTTCAGTTCTCTTCCGTGATGAACTTTCAGGTTTTTATGTTACCTCACCTGAGGTTTTTGATGGTGCTCTTTATGTTCCATTTGAAATAAGTAGGTCAGAAGTTACGAACCTTGAATCAGGTTCCATCGTTATGAGAGATATATCTAATGGTGAAAGTCAATTTTATGATTTTTCTGTGAGAAGTAGTTTTCCTCTTTTGATTTCTTTTTATCCTGAAGATTCTCATAGTGAAATTTCACTGGAGGTAATAGGAAAATCTCAGCCGTTTATGGGTATTGAACCTGTAATTGATAGAAGTTTAAATGACATTGTATTTTTGCCATCAGAATACTGGCAATATGGGTACATTGTTTCAGTGAAAAATCATAGTGACGAAATTGAAAGTTATTTACTTTCTTTAAATGAACTGTGGAGTAATGGTGTTCTTATTGAAGAACTCGAACCGAACGATTCCCCTTCCCTTGCACAGGGATTAATCCATGGGCATGTTATCAAGGGACAAATTGATACAGGTGATGATGAAGATTACTTTGAAATTTCCGGCGGGTATGAAGGAATTTGTGTGGAAGCATTATCAACAAATATGGCTCCTAACAGGGCGGGATATCCAGCAGTTAGACTTGTGAGTTATGATTCATCAGGAATACCTGTTAATAATACAACAGGAAACATTTATTCAGGGAAAAATCCCGTATTGTGTTACACAGCTCAGGAAGAGAGTTTTCATATATCAGTTGAGTCAGAAGTTTCAATGACAGGTCATTATCTTTTGTTTTTGAGACCTGTGGCTTTAGTTAACGAGATTAAAATTGGTGATACCGCAGGTAATTTTATTGAACTTGAATGTGCTTCTACCGGAAATTGTGATGGATGGAATTTGAGAATAATTGATGTGACAACCGGCTCTACAGTTTATCAGGAAAATATTTCTAATTTTCTAGATGATGGGTTTTTTGTTATAGGACAGGATAGCAGTGTAGAAAATGTGGATGAAATTTTGCCACTGCTTGGTTCTATTCGCTCCCCAATTGCAATTCAGGTTTGTGACCCTGAGATGGTTCTTTGCGATTCAGTACAGATAGGAGGGGAACCGGGTTATGGTGAAGGGGAACCATTAAATGCAACTGAAAATACATGGAGAAGGCTCTGGAATCTGGATACAAACAACAATTCTATCGATTTTCACAAAAACCCGACCCCATCCCCGGGTCGATAGATAGCATTTTTAAATTTTTTGGGTGCATTTTCTTTTCTGGGTTCTTTCGACGATTGGAATGAAAATTCATCCCCCTTCTTCATGAAGGCGCTACCCATAATAGTAAATGAAATTTTTTTAAAACTTGACTGATTTTTAAAATAATTTAGCATTTAATTATAAGTTTTATTTTAATTAAGTGGGAGGTATTAAATATGAGAATAAAAACACAAGCATCAGTAATTTTTATAATGCTTTTTGTTTTTTCTTCTCTTTCCTGTGGAAGTAAAAAGGAATACATAAAAGAGGATGGAAATGGGGATGGTCAGGAGGAAATTGAATGGAATAATTTTGAAGTTGATGCTGAATTTCATTGGGACATATCTTCTGATGATATTATTTCAGGAGAGGAAGATGGAAAAGATGGGGAAGAAGTAGAGACTGAAAGGTGCTACGAAGAGGGTTGTTTCTGTTTTAGGGGTGAGACTGTTCCATGTTATGAAGGAGGTGCGGGAACGCAGTGGGTTGGTTTTTGCAGAGGTGGTATGAGGGTTTGTGGAAACGATGGAGTTTTTAGTGCCTGTCTGGGTCAGGTTCTTCCACAAGAGGAAATTTGCGATGGGATTGACAACGACTGCGATGGGCAGGTTGATGAAGGAGTGGCAAATAGTTGCAGGAGATGCGACCCGCCTGTAGTGGAAGAGATTTGTGGAAATGGGCTCGATGATAATTGCAATGGTCTTACTGATGAAAATTGTGATTGTGACCCGGGTTGCATGTGCCCCGAACCCCCTGACCCTGATGCTCCGTGTGAATGTCATCCACCGACGAATCAACCGTGCTATGAAGGACCTCCATTTACTCTTGGATTTGGAATTTGCAAAGGTGGTGTTCATGATTGTATTCTTGAACCTGATGGAAGTGCTCACTGGAGTGTATGTGCTGGTCAGGTTTTACCAATGCTTGAATGCGTAGGTGGGGCAGATGGAATAGATAATGATTGTGATGGAATGATTGATGAAGGTTGTACTCCTGACGGTGATGGTGATGGATATTCGAGGGAGGAAGACTGTGATGATAATAATCCAGATATTCATCCTGGTAAAGAGGAGGTGTGTGATGGAATTGATAACAACTGTAACGGACTTGCGGATGAAGGGGTGTTGAATGCATGCGGAATTTGCGGGGATGTTGGTGCTGAGGTTTGCGGTAATGGCTATGATGATGACTGTGATGGGCAGGTTGATGAGGGGTGCAGTTGTCAGAGGGGAGAAGTTCAAACATGCTATAGTGGTATACCCGGTACAGAAAATAATCCTCCGTGCATGGCGGGGTTACAGACTTGCAGCGATTCGGAAGAATTTCTGCGCTGGGGGGAATGTGAGGGGGAAGTGACTCCTACTGTGGAAATATGTGATGGGGTAGATAACGATTGCGATGGGCTGATAGATGAGAGGTGGGCTCTTGGTTCAAATAGGTGTGGATATTGTGATTCAGTAGAGAGATGTGATGGTGTAGACAACGATTGTGATGGATTTATTGATGAAGGGGTGAGAAACAGGTGCGGGGACTGCCTGCCAGTTCCAGAAGAGACAGAATGCGATGGTAATGATAATGACTGTGATGGTCTTGTTGATGAAGGACTTTTAAATTCCTGTGGAGAATGCCCCCCAGCACCATGTTACGAAAAAGATTATCCAGACCCCGGCGAATGCGATGATGCAGGGAGAAATTGCAACGGAACAGTGCCCTGGCCAGATGACCCAACATCAATTACACTTGGTCAATCTACTCTTTCTAATCCTTTCATTTATATATCCGTTACCGGGAAAAATGAAGTTGCAAAACTCAGCACTGAAACAGGTGCAAAAATATGGCAGGTTCCAAGCTGGGGAACATGGCCATCGAGAACTGCTGTTGCTCTTGATGGAACTGTCTGGGTTGGAAATAGAGGGTTTAATAATACATGGAGTCCTGATGCTTCGAATGTAGTTCATCTTGATGCAGACGGGAATTTGATTTGCAGAGCGGATGTTGTAGGGCTTGCGAGGGGAGTGGCAATAGATGGTGATGGAAATGTATGGGGAGGAACATGGGATGGTATGACTTTGTGGAAGATACATGGGTCAGCAGTTGACACAACACAGAACCCTCCAAGGTGTATCATTTTAGGTTCATGGAATGTTGGGGTTAATATTTATGGACTTGCAGTGGATGGAAGTGGACATGTATGGACTTCTTCTGATACTCCTTCACAAAATACAATCAGATTCGATATAGCGACTAATACATGGCAGGCAATATACAACCCATCGCGATATGGAATTGCAGTTTCTCCTGTTGATGGGAAAATATGGATTGGCGGATGGAGTAGAAGTCAGGCGGTTCACTCAATTGACCCGAATCCTCCTTACAATGTGACCTTTACAAGTGTAGGTGCTGGAACAATTACGGCAGTCACTGTTGACCACGAAGGATTTGTCTGGGGTTCAGGTTATGGTTCGAATAGAGTTTATAAAATTGACCCTGTAACAGGAAGAGAGCTTTGCAGTGCACCCTGTCCTGCACCAGGAGTCGGTGGAAATCCCCATGGTATTGCTGAAGATGCGGCAGGTAAAATCTGGGTTCCAAATCGTTATGGCGGTTATGTAAATGTTTTCAATAGAGATTGTACCCTTTATGCAACATATCCAGTTGACCCGGGTTATGAAAATTACACTTACAGTGATATGACAGGTATGCAACTTCGAACGGTAACCGTAAGAGAGGGACACTGGATTCAAAATTATGATTCTGGTTATGCATGTCCAACATGGCATTCAATTGTATGGCGAGCAGATGTTCCACCTGATACCTCAGTTTCTATAACTGCAGTTTCTGCTGATACAGAGGCGGGTTTAACAACTTCTCCTTCCACACCTCCGTGTGGTCCTTACACATCATCACCTGCTGACTTACTTTCATGTCCTCAGATTCAGTGTCATAGATGGCTTCAACTTGATGTAAGACTAACGACAACAATGGATGGAGTTAGACCTGTTGTTCATGAAATAAACGCTTACTGGTCTTATTAAAAAAGAGTTTTTTAAAATTAAGAAGGTGCAGGTGTTAGGGATGAATGTTGCAGGAACAACCTCCACCGCTTAAATTTCCACCAAGTAAATCTTCTTCCTCCGTTTGTTCAGTAAGTTCCACCTGAATATCGGTAGTAGAATCCTGATAAGGAATTTCATCGTCTGTGATTTCCTGGACGGGAATTTCAGTTGTTTGGGAATCCTCATTATCTTCAAAGATTTCTTCTTCTGTTTCTTCAGTAACTTCATAATTTTCCTCTTCTTCAGGTTGAGTTGTAATATCACAGGAGCGGTCTTCAAAACGAATCTGGGCGCTGAATTCCCTTGTTCTACTTCCTATGACCTCGATATTCAGTGTATAAGTCCCGGGTGTAAAAGCGGTAGCATCGAAAGTCCCCAGCCACTGGTTTGGAATTTCAGCTGATGGTGTAAGTCCTCCTGAAACGAGGGTGCCGCTCCACCAGTAAGAGACTGCTCCTATGGTTGAATTGTCAAAAACCAGAACACGAATAGGAGCAGAAGTGCAGGTAACTGGCACTGATGGTGCATAAGGGTTGCTTACATTATCATTTGGTCCTATGAGAGCATCAACAGGTGCAGTGATTACTGCAAGGGGCCATGGAGTTTGGGCATTTGTGCATCCCATTGAAATTGTATCTGAATCTATAGCATGAACGCAAAAGTTATTATTGTCACCCTGTCCAAGGGAATCCATTCTTCTTATGACAACCCCTTCAGATGAAAGTTTTGCAGCGAAATCATGCACATGACCATGGATATAATAAGGAACACCAAAAGATGCAAAAAGGTCATCTATACTTCCCCCGCCTCTTGCTTCTGTATAGTCGTGATGACCCACTGCTATTGTAAGGTGTGTATCGGTGTTTGCTTCGAGGTTTGAACGGAGTTCGTTTAATTCTTCTAAAGTAATTTCAGTGTTATCAAAGGGCCACTGAAGCCAGTCGTTACAGGTGGTTGCAACTGCAACAAAATGGTAACTTCCAAAGGGGAGGTCAATTCTCCAATCAGGTTGTGTTGTATGCTGAGCCTGTCCTTGCACAGACCGCGACAGATAATATGAAGCACCATTATCATTGTATGCATCATGATTTCCAATGATGTCATAGTAAAAATCAGATGTCATACCTGCGGAATCAACAATATCCCTGTATTTGTCCCATTCTTCGGGATGAGGTCCTGAACCATAGTATGGAAAAGTGTCTGAGGTCGAATCTGTAAGATCTCCTGTTGCAACTACAAACATGGGATTTACAATATTTACCCCTTCTGTAAGAGCCCACCTGAGTTTGTCTTCTTCACCTGAATAAATTGGGTTATCAATGTGAAGGTCTGTTATCTGAATGAACCAGAATACAGATGAGGGGTCATCTGTGTAGCGGGCTAATCCCGGGTCGCTGGCGTGGGAAATATAGGAAAAAGAAAAAAACAATAAAAATAGAAAAACTTTAAGGATAACGGGTTTAATTTTAATATTCATTTTATTTACCTTCTTTTTATTATCCAATCCTATTTATTTTTACTTTTTTGTAAACCATGTTCCTGCGAAAGCAGGAACCTATTATGTGCGAAAGCAGGAATCTATATTGCGGAAGCAAAAATCCCGTGTTATAATTATTTACCGCCTTTGTGGGAATGATGGAGAAAAAGACTATTTTTAACAACACAACATAGGCACGGTCATTCCTGTGAAAGCAGAAATCCATAAATTTAAATTCTCATGCGTATGTGTGGGCAAATTTCGCCAGTGAGAGTTTATTATGCTGAAATGTGATTCAAATTTATTTTCATTTCTTACTGAAATCGCTTCTTCCCCGGGCGAATACCTTCGTGAAATGAAAAGAGAGGCAGGAGTTAAAGTTATAGGGAGTGTTTCGAGCTGGATACCTGCTGAAATAATAGAGGCTGCTGGTGCTGTTTTTTTTAGAGTACCATTTTTTAGCACTAATTTCTTTAAGTCAGGAGCACACATACAATCTAATGTTTGTGCTTTTGCTAAGGGATTTCTTGAAATGGGATTAAAGGGGAATCTTGATTTTCTCGACGCTGTAGTTTTCCCATCCCTCTGTGATACAGTTCAGGGTTTAGGTGATATATGGCGAGAAGCCATAAAAAATATTCCAGCGATAAATTTTTATATGCCTGTTAACATGGTGAGTTCTGCTTCTTTGAATTTTTTGGAAAGTGAAATTAAAGATTTTGCTCGAAAGATTTCGGCAATTACAAAAGTAGAAGTAACGGATTCAAGGTTAAAGGAAGCAATTGATTTGTGGAGCAGGAGAAGGAAAGTTGTGAGGTCTTTTTACTCTCTGACTGCCTTTCCATCGTCCCCTCTAACCATGGTTGAAAAATATGCTGTGATAAGAGGGGCAGATTTAATCCCGCTGGAGAAAATCGATAAATTAATGAATTTTGAATCTTCAGATGTTCATGATGTGAATAAGACACCCGTGTTTTTAGTTGGTTCTGTTTTGCCTTTCCCCTCTTTTTTTAAATTACTGGACGATTTATCAATTTATATTGTTGATGATTACATTTGCTCCGGTCGAGCATTCTGGGGTTACGATGACGGGTCAGATTGCAAAGGAGACGAATCCCCATGGGTATTTGTAGCAAAGGGGTTACTTTCAAGAACTGCAGGGGCTGTTAAGTTTAACCCTGATTCTGAAGGAAAAAGCCTTGTTGACAGGATAAAGAAAAGCGGAATGAAGAACATTTTATGGGTGACGCAGAAATTCTGCGACCCATGGGCGTGGCAATATTCAATACTTGAAAAAATTCTGGAAAAGATGGGTTGTAGAGTTTTAAGACTTGAGATATCCGATGTTGCCGGAGAGGAGGCAATGTTGAAGACGAGATTGGAATCTTTTGTACAGGTTTATCAGATGGGAATGGAGTTTTATCGTTGAAAATGGATTCATTAAAAAACAGAAAGGAAGTTAAGGGGAAAAAACTGACCTTCAAAAGTTTTTCTTCACTAAAAAGGATGGTCTGGTTTCAGCATTTCAAAGCAAGAATTTTAGGGCGTGTGGGTTTCAAGGTTGCATGGGTTACAAGTGGTGCTCCGGTTGAAATACTTCTTGCATTTGGTATTATTCCTCTCTATCCAGAGAATCATTCTGCTGTTTGTGCAGCAAGGCACCTCGGTAAGAAACTCAGAACTTCTGCCATTAGTTCGGGTTTTTGTCCTGATATTTGCTCCTATGGTCTCATAGACATCGGAAGCATAAATTCTAAAATCAGTCCTGTTGGAGGACTCGCGAGACCGGATTTTTTCCTTTGTTGCAACAATATATGTGGAACTGTTTTGAAGTGGTATCAGAATTTATCAAGATTTTTCGATGCTCCAATACTTTTCCTCGATACACCATTTTTGAGTGATGAATATCCCCCTTCTGCGGAACCTTCAAGTCATATTGTAGATTTTGTCGAGAAACAGATTGAAGAAACTATCGCCCGGCTGGAAAAAATAATGCGAAAGAAGTTCGATTATGCGAAATTTAGCAGAATTTTGGAAAGGTCAAGACATGCAGTGGAGCTCTGGACAGATATTTTAAAAATGTGCAGGGCAAAGCCTTCACCGATGACGAGTTTTGACGCTTTTGTTCATATGACCCCAATTGTTACGATGAGAGGAACAAAGTGGGCAGTTTCTTATTATGAAATGTTAAAAAATGAATTGGAGGAGCGACTGCAAAATGGCATTGGAGCAATTCCGCAAGAGAAAATAAGGGCAGTCTGGGACAATATTCCAGTGTGGCCGAAGATGGGTGCTCTTTTTCGTTATTTCAGGGATAAAGGAATTTGTGTTGTGGCAGATACTTACACTGGAGCGTGGGCGGAGCATCTTTTTTCTGGTAATTCGACATTACGAGATCTGGCCAAAGTTTACACCTCCATTTTTTTAAATAGAGGGCTTAAGAGTAGAGCAGAAAGATTGATTCAGCTCATAAGAGATTTCGATGCAGATGCATTTATAATACATTCAAATCGTTCGTGTAAACCCTATTCATTAGGTCAATATGACATTACGAGAATAGTTTCAGAAAAGACGGGTCGCCGTGGAATTGTGATAGAAGCTGACCACGGAGACCCTGATGCATTTGATGATTCGAGAGTTTTTGCTAAACTCAATGCTTTTTTTGAATTATGAATTTTAAAAAATTTACAATTGGTAATTTTTTCTTTTCGCTTACTTGACAGTATCTTTTTATTAAATATACCTTGTTTTGGTTAATAAAATTTGCGTTAAATAAAATTTTTATGGAGGTTAATATGGTAAAAAAAGTAAAATGTTTAATGTTTGCAGGATTATTATCTTTTTTTGCATCCTGCGATGGACCAGATGAAATTTATAAACCACTTCCTTCCAATTACGACCCGGTTCGAGCGAATGGTTTGCAAAAGCAATCCCTGATTTTCAGCGGGAAGAAAGGTTTTTTCGATGAAACAAGGGAGGTTGTAACCGTAGGACCTTCTGTCGAAGTTTGCACTGATACCGAACTTAACGATAAATGGGCTGAGATGGTCACAAAGCCTATAATTCCAATGGTTGGAGCTGCTGGATTGGACATGAGAGGAGAAAACTGGGATGGACTTACAGTAGATGAAGCACAATCGAAGGAAATGCTATGTCAGCCGTCATATATGGGGGATGGTGTTGTTGCGTGGGGAGACAATTTTGAAGTCATAGCATTTTTTGATACTGTAACAAGGAAAATTCAGGATATTTTATTATGGCCTGGTTATGAAGGAACAATTGATGCACCACCATTTGTTTTTAAAGTTAATGGTTCAATTGAAAAGAATGGTGTTCCTTTGAATAGAACTGATGGTTCAGACAGGGACCCGAGAACAGAGCAGAATATGCGAGATATTAATCGGGCACTTCTTGCAAAATTCCGCCCTGATTTTCCAGGTGGTGTCGAATCTGCAGACTGTGTTGAATCAGGTTCATGTTTTGTGATAACGACGGGAACCATGCCTCTTGTAGTTTTTATTGATGTTGGGCTTTATGTTCCTTTTGAACCAACGAATTTGAGGATAGTTCAGATTGAAACAGCGTTAAAAAGACCGTTCAATTTTAAAACTGCGGATGTTACATTCGATGGTCCCGTCCCGACAATTTCAGGATATGGTTCTTGCGAAATTACATTTGGTACCACATGGAGTCACATTTCTTCGGAATGTATAAAAGATGACCCACTAGCGATGGCAGAATTTCAACCTACTTCTCTTGCAGAATGGCTTGTAGGTGATTTCGATGGTGCTGCTCTGTATCTTCGCAGGGACCTTGCAGATGATGAAATAATAATGTTGGGTGAAATGCCTGAACCGGGAGACACAATAGTAGGAATAGCGGTTGGGGAGCAGTATGAAGGTTCTTTTAATCTTCCTTTTTCTCCGGTCCTTGGAATTTTTAAACAGAAGTTGATTGAAAGAGTAAGAGAGGAAGCAGGCTTGCAACCCGATGAGTTAACAGGAGTAGAAACTTTGAGAGTTCCAGGCGACCCAAATCTTCCACCAGATGTTGCATCTCGTTATCCTGACAGACTTCAACCGAGAACAGTAAAAGCAGCATTTTGCACTGATGATGGACCTGACCCGGACAATTATTACGATTCATGCATGAGGGATGTTAATGGAAGCAGAGTTCTTCTACTTGTAAAAACTGTTCAAACAAACATAGCAACAACTCTTGCAAATAGAATGACACCGCTACTTCGAGAGAGAACCTTCTATGCAAAGATTTTCCTCGAGTCGCTCTTTGAATATTTTAACGGTGCTCCACTCGTTCAAAATCAGGCGATGTATTATCCCTCCGGTAGGGCTGATGATATTAGAGGACAGTTGATTATGAAAAGGGGAGGAAAGGATTATACAATATGGACAGCATACGATGGTCAGGATGATAGGATGGGATGGCTTCAAATCTATAACGGTTTCAACAGGACAGAAGAAGTTCTTGCAAGAGATGCCCAGCTTTCTTCTGGTGGAGTTTTTCAATTCGAAACTCTTCTTACCTCTGCAAGATTAGGTCTTGCATCAGACAATATAAAAATTGTTGAAGAAGTTCCGGATATAAGAAGAGGAATACTCGATTTTACAATCCGCGAAGGTGAAATTATGACAAGGCTTGTTCCTTATCAACCCGCAAGTTCAGTTACTGGATACTGGATACCGCAGGAGGGGGCTCACAATGAATTCCATCCTGCTGATGTTATAACATTAGGTGGATATTCCTTCAGTGCAAGTTTCTATCTTCAACCAAAGCAAGGTGGAGGAGAGGGTGAAAGGGAAGTGGTAGGAGTTTTGTCAGATTCATTTTATGGTCCAGTTTCTTTCTGCGGGCAGACTGTTGAATTGGGTGATTGGGTCCAGGACATTCTTGAAGGTATAAGGGCTTCAGGTTATCCGTGTGACCTTATAATAACATGGAGTGAAGGAGAAACATTCATAACATCTCTTGCTTCGCTTGGCACGGAAAAGAGAAAATTGTACTTCGATAATGACAGATTTTATGCCATTTTTGCATGGGAATAGATAAATTTAGCGAGGAGGCTTAAAGATGAAAAAGATTATGAAAGAAATATTAAATAAAATAAAGGTTACACCATTTTTTATTTCATTTGCCGGGATGTTGATTTTTTCAACCTGTGTGACAGACAGACCTGCTCGAACAGGAATATATTCGGAGAATATATATCTGGACAAGCAATTTTTAACGAGAGAAAACCCAAATAATCCCGGAAAAAACGATTTTGGATGGCTTTATAATATTACTGTAACTGCAGTATCGACACCCAATGTTCTTGCTGATGCTGGTCTTTTCCCAGGTGAGAGTAAGTGGCCAACCCTCGATTATGTAAGATTTGTTTTTAAACCTGAATCAATGCAACTTGTTGATGGAATAGAACTTATGGAAGGGAATTTCCCTGATGTTGTGGGGAGAGTGATTTCAGAATGGCCTGGTGAGCATGTTGATTTACAATTGCGTCAAAATCTCGATGGAGAGAAAACGAACTACCTTGAGGAAAATAAAGAAAGACCATGGGAAAACAGACAGCATTTTAAAATAAAAATAACTGATGCAAAACTTGAGGATGTTCATACTCTTTCGATTTACGACCACTACTTTGTTAGTCAGTGTGCCCAGCTTAAGGCTGTGTCTTATGTCCCCGGGAGCTTCGAATATGTAGATACTGTGGCAGGAAAATCTAATATGTGCCCTGAGGATGCGAGCGAAGATGTTTGTAGAGTTGACTGGGAAAAGGGAGACTATATGTCATGGACCATCGAAGCGACTTATCAAATTGACCCTGTTGGTCCATGCGCTGTTGATTTGATGCAGTGGGCAACAGATGTTTTTACAACCACGGTTGATTTAAAGTATTCTTTCTGGAGACCGCCAGCACCACCAGAGGGGATGGAATATGTTCCGAGGGATATAAAGGAAAAAGATAAATGGAGGAAAAAGTTTGGAATTTTTGAAGCCCTTCAAGTTTATACTGACCCTGATACATCACTAACGGGTGCCATTTTTAAAATGGCTCGTTTTAACCCAAAGCGACCTATAGTTTATTATTTTTCTGAAGGGTTTCCGGATAAATATAAGGATGCTTTCAGACAGATTGCTGATGACACGAATGCTCTATTTGAAATGGCTGGTGTTGATGCTCGTGTGAGTTTTCATGAACACGATGAGAATAACATTCCGAGGAGGTTTGGGGATGTAAGGTATAGTTTCGTTGATTTGCATCGCAATCAATACACAACACAGGGGCTCTTAGGTATGGGACCACCTCATATTGACCCGAGAACAGGTGAAGTTGTAAATGGCACCGTAAATCTTTACGACTTTGGGTTCCAGTATTACACATTTTTAATGAAGGATTTTCTCGAGCAGGTAAGTGATGCTTTTGATGATTTAAATGAAGGTGGCAATCCGCTTCCTACTCCTTGCACGCCCGGAGAAACGAGACCGGTTATAGATGAAAAGGTTCAGCAGGAACTTCAGAACACAACTCTCTACAACAAAATGGTTCAGTATATGGGGGAGCCGCCAGAACAGTGGGTTCCGAGTCATCCGCAATGGTGGTACGACTATTACCACATGCTACTACCAGACTTCCGTTTTGCTGTGCCATGGTGGAATACTTTTGTCTATGACAGAGATGGAACGCAAATTCAAAAATACAATGAAATGAAGTCGCTTGATATGGATTTCAGGAAGCAGCTCGATTTGATAAACCATGGTGAAAATCCAGTTGGAATAAATGATGCAACTACGCCTGGATATATTGAAGCTGCGATAGACCATATAAATTTGATGAAAAAGGGAATGGCAAATGCAATGGCTCTCGAAGCACAGAAGATGATAAGGATGGGACAGATGTGGATGGACCCGGTTGATGGTCCTTCTCTGCTTGAATCAATCCCGAGAGGAAGTAGAATGTGCAAGGAAGATGGTACATGGGAAACATATAAAGAGTGGGAGGATAGAATAATAACTGCTATAGTTCATCAGGGTGGAATTCATGAATTCGGGCATAATTTAGGATTAAGGCATAACTTTTACGGTAGTGTTGACGAGAAAAACAGTCCTGAGAATGCTCCTGGAAATTCTGTAATGGATTATATTTCACACATGGCTGAAGCAGGAGCCCCTCATACATGGTGGAATCAAGACAAAGCCTCCCTTGTATATGCTTATCGTTACAATTCCCAGGAAGAAGTTGATAAAGAAACGGACAAGGATATTTATGTTTTGCTTAATCCAGAAGACCCTGAAATGACAGGAAAAGTTACCAATCCTGAAAGGCAGTATCTCTTTTGCACAGACGAACATTCATATTTCAGTCCGTTTTGCAGGACTTTTGACCTTGGGGTGACCCCGACAGAAATTGTTAAAGATGTTATAACAAGGTATGACTGGTTATACAGAATAAGGAATTTCCGTTCTTACCGTCAATTCTGGGATACATCTTCTTATCCCAATCAGGTTTTGAGTTATATTTTCCCGCTCAGGCGATTCCTTGAAATGTGGGTTTTAGATTGGGATTCAGCGAGTCTCGAGAGTGATTTGAGATTAATGGGGGTTGAGGGTGACCAGTATTTCTTTGCAAATGTTGCTGATGAATTTTCAAAAGAGATGGGTCAGGCTAACAGGCTTGCTGTTAATTTCATGCAGGCAATTTTGCAGCAGTCAACAGGAGAGCGCTCTTATGCAACTACATACGATTCATTTTATGGTGATGTTACAAGACAGGGAATCATATACGATAAATACTTTGCAATGCTAACATTTATAGGTTTGTGGCCTGTAGATTCATATAATCAGGATTATTATGCATATCTTGCATATTATGAGTACGATTGGGGAAATGCTCAACTTTATTCTGATTCCCTTAATATTCTCGATTCAATGCTTGGGGGTCAGTACGATGTTTATCCGTGGTTTTTACCCCTTGCTGTCTTGGTTTTTGCGCAGGATACTCATGACATAAATTTCGGAGACCAATCGAAAAAGGAATGGATAGGATTCAGGAAATTCGACGAAGTTTCAAAAATGATAGAGTATTTCGGTTTCGACCCGAGAGATGAAGCGCTGGGTCCACTCGATGATGGGCATCAGATATTCCATGACCAGGGAGGTAATAAGTGGATTTATGTATTTTTGCCCGACAGGAATGTTCATCTTTGTGTTCCGTATGATAAGAGCCCTGCTTCTTTCAAGTTACTGTGGGATTATAACGAAGCGGTGAATATAGACCGCGCTGATTATGTTGTTACTTATGAGATAAAGTACTGGCTGGATTTCTATGAATATTTTAATTAATTATGGAAATGACCATTTTACAAGAAAAATAGATTATGACTAAAAGAATATATAAATATAAAATTCAAATTTTGATTTTATTATTTTTTGCTTCATTTTTCATTTCGAAAGGCAGGGTAGAAGCACAGGTTTATCAGGAAAACAGTAATTCAGGAGCAGTTTCCACAGAGGGGGGGGTTACAGTGGAGCCTCAGATTCAACCAAAGGTTGAAACAGGTTCAGGTGAAAAAGGAGAAAAGGAAAAGGAAAAAAAGGGAGAGGTTCAACTGGATGCTCAGATTCCAACAACTCCACCCCCATCCCGGTTTTACCAGGTAAATGCTATTATTGAAGGGCATTTCAATCTTGTATCAGACGATTATTCAGCTAACGATGCGTATATGCAGTATTATTTAAGGGGTAACTTCGATATTACAAAACGAAATAGAGTGAGTTTGCGATTGGACATGGCTCAACAGTTTATTGCCGATCCCGGGGAGACAGGATTGTGGTTTGGAGATATTCGACTTTACTATACAAGGAAGTTTAGTATTCCAGTTAAAGAGGATTTTGAAATTGCAGGAATGGTTTATGGATACCTCACTGCTCCTACTTCAAGAAAGAGTATTGAAAGAGGGATAATAACAAAACCAACTCTTGTTTTAGCCCTTGCCCCAGCACTTGGTCCTGTTTCATTCATAGGGAGAGGTTATTTCCAGTATGTATTTGCAAAATATGCACAGAGCGAAAATGAGGACCCAAACCCTCAGATTTCACTTGGTTATGATTTGCAGGTAATTTATGAAACCCCGCTGAAATGGCTTGTCCTTTCTGCTGGATGGTCATATTCATGGACAAAGAAGTATCGTACGAGGGAAGGGGAGCAGCAACCATGGGGTGGTGAGTACTACTTTGAATTTGGTCCAACATTTGTGATACCTATGCCGAAAAAGGGTCCTTCTTTAGATGTTACTCTGGCTTATGCACAGGGAGCAAATGTAATTGAAGATGGAGTTTACAGGATGCATTTTATAAAAAGAGATCAGAGTGAGGTTTATTTATCATTGAACTTTAATTATTAAAATACTATGAAAATGACAAAGAAACAATCATGGATTCCCGCCGCAGTTTATCCCTGTGAAAACAGGGACGGGAATGACAGAGGAAGGTTATTTAAGTTTTTATTTTCGTGGGGACAAGCAGTCATTCCTGCGGAAGCAGGAATCTATAATTTTAAATTTTTATTCATAGAGGTGGACAAAATTAACCATGAGCGTTTATAATTAATAAATTTGGCATGGTTCAAGATTTAAAAAGCACGAAATCAATTATCCACAAAAGTGGCAAAAAAGGGGGCAAAATTCCATCGTTTATTGTAGGGGCTTGATTTATCAAGCCCAATTTTTTGAACCATGCCATAAATTTTTTAGTAATAAAAACATAAAATAAAAAATAAGGAGGAAAAGATGAATTTAAAAATGAAAGTCAAAACATGTTTTCTTTTCTGCCTTCTTTCTCTTTTTATTCTAACGAGCGGGAAGGTATTTTCAGCAACAGGAGGCCCGGACGATTTTGGTTATACTTATGCCGATAGTGAAGAATCCGGGGTAACTTATGAATGGATAGATATTTCCACGATGACCCCGGTAACACTTAATATGGGTGACGACGACGAATCAACTGCAATAGCAATAGGTTTTCCCTTCCAATTTTATGGTACTACTTACGAATACCTGTATGTGCATGCCAATGGCTTTGTAAAGTTTGATGCAGAGGTTTATGACTACTACATGGGTGACCAATGTCCATTACCATCGAAAGATGATGTTAATGGAATGATAGCATTTTTTTATCGAGACAATAACCCAGCGGAAGCAGTTAGTGGAGATATAAAATATGCTGTTGATACAACTTCCACTCCTGCAAGATTTATCCTCGAATTTGATAATATTGCTGCGTGTTGTTCGCCATGGGGAGGAAGCGGGCAGGCAGATGGTCCAAATCCTGTCTCTGTTCAACTTGTTTTATACAGCAATAATGAGATTCAGGTGAATGTAAAGGACCCGGGTCCACACCAGGGTGCTGATACGACGATAGGACTGGAAGCACCTGATGCAATAGCGGGAATAAATTATCGTGGTTGCCTTATTAATGGAAGTGTTTTACCGGAAACAGCAATTAGATTTTCTCCACCGACTTCCGGAACACCAGTTATTCCAAGAAATGTAAAAAAGTGGGGAAGACCAGGAGATACTCTTACTTACGATTTTACAGTTTTTAATCTTGAACCAACATCAGTGACCATAAATATCAGCGAATCAACTTCTGCATGGTCACCAACACTGTCTACTAATACGCTTTCACTTAATTCTGGAGCCTCATCCCCATTCACACTGCAGGTCACAATTCCATCGTCTGCTCCAGAAGGTGGAAGTGATGTTTCAACTTTGACATTTACTCCTTCTTCCGGAACTCCAGTTGTGGTGAGGGCTATAGCACTGGTACAGTATGCGTGGACAGAAGATTTCTGGCAGCAACTTCCAGATGTTCCCATGTCTCTGGAAATGCCAGCTGCAGCAACTCTTGGTAACTATGTTTATGTTATAGGAGGAACAAGGCAGGATGAAATTTCACCTGATATATTTTACCACGAAACCGCTGTTCACCGATATGATGTTACTACTAATAGATGGGAGAGTTCGAAAGATGGTACTATAGCAGAACTTCCGGAAGGAAGAAGTGGTCATGGCGCATGTGGAATGAATGGAAAGATTTATGTGATGGGTGGTTATGGTGAAACAGGTGGTGAAGTCCAAATGGCGTGGGATTTGTTTATTTATGATGAGGTTACAAATACATGGACAACGGGAAACCCTATGCCTTCTGCAAGGGTTGAATTTGCTGCTGTTTGCGACCCTGATAATTCAAGGGTTTATGCAATAGGTGGGATTATAAATAAAACTGATACTTCTCTGCAGAATGCAGAATTAACTAATGATATGGTGATTTACAATGTGACGACAGGTGCATGGACTCCTGGAACCCCAATGAATTATTATCGTTATGACCTTGTTGCTGGTTTACTCGATGGTGAGACTATTATTGTTGCAGGTAATGCCTATGATATGCCTGATGCAAGAAAAACTGAGGCATATTCAATTACTGATGATGCATGGACTATACTTGATGATTTAACAGTTGTGCGTGCTACCGCAGCAGGAGGTATTATGAATTCAGATGTATTTTGTGTTGCTGGTGGTTTCAACCTTGTTGCTGCTTATGGAAGGGAAGATACATTTGAGTGTTTCAATGGTTCATACTGGATTCCTCAACATTCTCTCCTGAAAGTTCCAAGAAATAACATGGCATCAGCAACTTTGAATGGTCAGATTTATGCTATAGCAGGGGACAAAGTGGATAGTAGTGGACCTCAGCCAACTCTTGTAATTTCGAATGCCTTTGAAAGATATCCGCATTCCCCCATTCCTGATGGAGTAGTGGAAGAACCCGTAGAGGCTGTTGCGGATGCCCCAACAGACGCAGAAGTAGAGGACATGCCTGCAGAAGTCAGGCCTGACGCAGTTTCAGACATTCCCACCCACGAGGATGTAGTTCAGGATGTTACAGGTGATGAAGTAGAGGAAGGTAAAGAAGAGGAGGGTGGTTGTAGTTGCTCTATAGCAATATAAAACACCGTAAAAACACTGCCATTGAACCAAATCTGGCTAAGCAAAAACAAACCTATCTATTTTTATTGAGCAAAGTCGAAATGACCATAGGATTAAATAAAAGAATTACGACCGATTCTTAAGCGAAATCAAAATGACCATTGCCGTCAAACGGTAAAATATTCTTATTTTTCAGTGTCTCTTCGAATTGAACGATGGAGTCTATCAAGCTTAAAAATCGTTTCCATGTCCTGAAGATTATCAATTGCTCCTAATCCTAATCTAATCATATTAACAATAGAATCTCCATTAGTCCATTTGACAAGATTATTAGGGTCATCAATAACCAATGTTAAATCAGGTCGGGTAATTTTTTCTTTTGCAATTTTAATTCTTTGCTTATCTATGACCATACCAAATTTTCCGCCACCGGTTTTTACCTGAATTTTTCGTGTCCAGTTTGCAAGGTCTCGCTGAGCTCTTTGACTTTTGGGGATTAAACCAACAAACTTTGTTACAGCCTGCAAAATTTTAGGAAATTGCTTTTTATATTCATCGGTTACCTGAGGTTCAGAAATTGATAGACTTTTCCATTTGAGTTCCGTTTCAAGAACACCATTTTTGTCTCGCAACTTTTCAGGAACTTCATCAAGGGGAACTGCAAAGTAATCGGTTGAAAAGCCCATTCTTATTTTTCTAAAAATGATTTTTACCTTTGTTCCAGCTTTAAAAATACCAGGTCGTAGAAAACCTGTGGTAGTAAAAACCTGAATCGGAAGTGCTGATTGCGATTCTCCGAGTATTACCCTTCCCCGCCCAAAAGGAGCGTATCTTGCAAAACGAGCATTTGCAAATACTGTAATTGGAGGTGTTCCTAACATGTATCCAATCTGCGGCATTTCAATTCCAACTTCCATCTCCTGCATGGAGTGGTCCTCTTTCTGGCATGTGGGGCACCTCATCATATAGGGAGGGCAAATTACCATATTACATTTCGGGCATTTTGCACCTATTATCTTTTTTTCTTTCATTACAGCAATGAAAAACGGTGAAAGTTCACCTGCAGTTGCCCAATAAGTGGTATACATTGGTTCCGTTCTTTCGAGACATTCAAAATTGTCTTCCGGTGACACTGTAATTCTACTCATTACTTCCGGGATTGCTTCATGAGGAATTATGTATTCACCTTGTTTTTTCATTATTTTTTGCTTTTGCATCATTATTCTCCTTTTCTTAAATTTCTCCTCTTTTTAAAATTGCTACACCCCCATATTGTGCTGAAGATGCTCCAGTCCCATGAACAAGAGCATAATCCAATCCTCGTTTAATTAATTCTCTTCTTGCTGACCAGGCAGAGAATAAATTACTGCCGCCAACGAAATGACCTCCGTAAATTAGTCCACCCGAAGGGTTAACCAGAAGATTTCCGTAAGGCGCCATAACTTTTTTCTCAATCAGGTCATCCGCTGAACCCATAGGCACGAATCCCATCTCAGCAAGTGTAATTTCAAGTTGAGGTAAAAAGGCATCATGAAGTTCCACTATTTTTATATCTTTTGGTCCTACGCCAGCCATCTCGTATGCTGCCTTTGCTGCAAGGTGGTCAGACTCAATTCTTCCTGGTAATTTGTGAGGATGTTTTATTCCCCACCAGTATGGTTCATTTGCAAATCCAAGTCCTTCAATCCATATTGGCGGTTTGCCTGAATCCTTGCAAATTTCTTCCGCTATTCCTTCTGCAGCAAAAATTAGGGAGCATGCACCCTCAGTATAAACGCAGGTTTCTAATTTTTTAAAGGCAGGTTCTATTATCCAAGGGGAACTTTCAACCCTCTCAGGAGTTACTATTTCATCTTTTCTCTGGGCATTTGGGTTATTTTTTGCCTGTTCGCATAGTATTCGAAGAATTTCTCCTCTAACCTGAATTTTTAAATCATTTGGATATTTGTCCATATAAGATAAGATTACCTCTGCATAGGAATCTGCTGCTGTTGCCCCCTGATCACGTTCAAAGAGTGGGTCCCATGACCAGGCGATGGTCTGAACGACTTCAGGGGTTTGAGTTTCACTCATGAAATCGTAGCAGTCGGTTGCTTTTTCCGCACCAACGCAGAGAACTATGTCATATCTGCCACTTGCAACCATATCGAACGCTGTTCCAAATGCATAGATACCAGTAGCGCCTCCATTTGTTACTCTGACGAGTGGTTTGAATGCAAGACCGAGGTGTCCTAAAAGTGAACTTTCAGGAATTGCCTGTCGTTCGAATATGTCATTGTAGATTCCAATAACACCTGCCTCGATTCTTAAAATGTCGAGTTTTGCATCCTGCAGTGCTCCTGATACAGACCACTGAGCAAGTTCCCATACAGTTTTTGAGAGCCATCTACCACGACATGGAGTCGTAAAGGCTCCCACTATTGCTACTTTTCTATTTGGCTTTCCCGTCATAAATTCGTTTCTCCTTTCTAACAAAAAATTTTTTACACTTATATATATTTTTGAATTTTTGTAGTCAATCAAAATAAAAAATTTAATCCTGCGAAAGTAAAGGTAGTAAACTCCAGCAGGAATCCATCCTCTAACGGGAATCCATGAATTTAAATTATCCTCGAAAGAAATATTTTTTTATTTCTTTTTTACGCCAGAATTTAGCTGCAGTCTATGATGGAAATTTCTTTTATATCATGGGTGGAAATACCGGAGGATTTACTCCTGCTGGTTTTGTTGATTCAATTTATCGTTATGATTCTTCAAATGCAACTATTACACTTGCCAATGCAAGACTTCCTCAACCAATAGCAAGCAGGATAGGGGGAATATATTGCAACCAGAGGATACTATTTTTGGGAGGATGGGGTGCAGGGGGGAAAAGTAATCAGGTCTGCGAATACATTCCTGAAGCAGACACTCTGAGAGTTCTTGGAGCAACTCTTCCAGTTCCCCAGGATGGAGGAGCACTCGTATGTGCTGGAAAAGATGTTTACCTATTTGGTGGAGAAAGCACTGAAACACTCGATACCATTATCAAATTTGATACTGAAACTGATGCTATAAGTGTTCTTTCAGTTACTCTTCCACAACCACTACGCGGTCATGCAGCAGTTTTTATAAATGGTTCTGCTTATATTTTAGGTGGAACGACGCCCTCAGGACTCTCCAACCAGATTATCAGATTTACCCCTTGAACTGGACTTAGGAATCAATGTTGACTTTTGTATTTATTCGAAGTAATAAAATTAAATTTAATAACCTTCGGGGCGTAGCGCAGCCTGGTTAGCGCACCAGACTGGGGGTCTGGGTGTCGGCGGTTCAAATCCGCCCGCCCCGACGAGAAGGAATGGAATCATTTATTAGGATTGTCGATGCAACAACCCGCCGGCAAGGGGGGCAGGGGGGTGGAGCCTCCCTGATATGGGACGGAACCGCTTCGGGGGTGACAGCGAGGGAGCGGAGCGACCGAGCGCCATGGAGGGGGCATAGCCCCCTATGGGGAGCGAACGAAGTGAGCGACGGAGGGGTGCAAATCCGCGTTTTGTAGCGATTGTTAGTAAGGTATTGAAAGTGCTTATTGTATTTTGGGTTATGGGTGTATTGTAGGCGGATTTGGACTACGCCAGAGTCCACCACCTTTCAGTTTCAAATCCGCCCGCCCCGACAAAGGAACCGGTGGCTGAGCGGAGTCGGAACCACCACCGTAGGTTTAGGATGGTTTGGATTCGGGAGTGGATGATAAAAAAAATAAGATAAACTCTTGTTTAAAAAGAAAATGAAGAAGAATTTCTGGGTCAAGAAAATTCTCTTTTTAAATTTGTCATTGCTATGATGGACTTCAAGGTAATACAGCTTTCTTGCGAAAAAGTAATGCAAAATGAATTGAAGTAGGAATATTAAAGGAGTATATTAATATAAAAAGATAAAAAGAAGTTAGGAGCATTTAAAAATGGGAAAAGTAAAAGTTGATGCCAAATTGACTAATGTTTTTGATGAGGAAAAGGCAAGGGAAGGATTAATACCTGAAACAGAGGTTCGTTCAATTATAAAAGAGGCCCTTGTAGATACCGGAGCCACTATCTCCCAAATCCCTAAAAATGTAGCTGAAATCCTGGGTCTTAGAGAGTGGAAAAAGGTAAAAGTGACCTATGCAAACGGTCTAACCGAAGAAAAACCTGCTGTAAAAATAATCATTGAAATACTCGGACGTGCCGCTAATACAAGTGCAATTGTTGAAGAAAAAGGAAAGGAAATATTGATAGGACAGGTTGTTCTTGAAGAACTCGACCTTGTGGTAGACCCCAAAAGGGGGATAATTGGACCAAGACCAGAGTCACCTGATATGCCTCTCATTGAGCTCTATTAAAATGCTTCATCGTTTTTTTTACTTTTCTGATAGACCATAATTAAAAGAAAGTGTTTTTTTCTTAAAATCAAAACGCTTGATTTATTTTGAGCAAATATGAGGTTTGAATGGTTTGGGAACGAGACTGCTCCGATAAAGGAGTAATAGTTTTTTATTTAACCGCAAATTTAATGGAAGTCAAATAAAAAAAGGAAAAGCCCTTTGCAGAGCTTCTCCTCCTTTTACGCCGAGAAATTTTTCACAGGACTTTTTTCTCACTTTCCGACCTTAATTTCAATCTTTTTAGGTTTTGTTTCCTCTTTCTTAGGGAGTGTGACTTTCAAAACACCCTTGTCCATCGAGGCTGAAATTTTTTCGTGCTCAATGTTCGAAGGGAGTGAGAAACTCCTTGAAAAGGAACCATAGCACCTCTCTATTCTATGGTAATTGTCTTTCTTGTCTTCTTTTTCAAGTTTTCTTTCTCCTGAAATTGTTAAGGTATTCCCTTCAAGCGAGAGGTGTATGTCTTTTTCGTTGATACCTGGAACTTCGAGACTGAGCACGACTTCATTCTCGTCCTCGAAGATGTCAACATTCGGACTCCATGCTGCCATAGAGACTCCACCTAAATCTTTTTCAAAACGAAGTGGCCAATCATCAAAGAGCCTGTTCATTTCTCGACGTAAAAGATCCATTTCTCTGAATGGGTTCCATCTTGTGATTGCCATGTTCGACCTCCTTTCCAGAGCATTTTTTTGTTCGCTCACCTAAAAAGTTAATCTTGCCTTTCAGCATGTCAAGGGAGGGTAGATAAAATTTTTTATTGTGAAGTAAGCTTGAGTTCTTCCAATGCATTCAGTAATTTACCTTTTTCATATTTAAACCAATCTTTTATTCCTTCAACGGAAAGTAGAAATGAAATAGCTTTCCCAGGTGCAATTTTTTTCTGTCTTGCCATTTTAAAAAGTTCAATGAATAGTTTGCGCTTGGATTCGTTATTGGTGAGAAGGAACCTTCTCAGGACAAATATGGTTGTTTGGAATTTTTCAAACCATTTTATATCTTCGGTATCCTCATTTGAAAAATCGAAATTCTGGAAGAGAGATATTGCTTTTTGATGTATTGTCTCGTATTCAAAAAGTTTTTCGAGTGTGGTGATGTACTTTTCAAAAAACTGGGTTAAAGGTATTTTCAAGGGAAGAATATTTGGAACCATTCCATTTATACAGGAGGGGTCAATTTCAAGAAGTCTGTTTTCTTTTTCTATTTTGTCGTAAAGGTCAGTTCCTTTTACCGCTGTCAGGGGACTGAGAAGAACAAACCATAAGTTGTTTTTTAGAGTAAAATCTAATATTTTCTGGTAGATATCCTCAGTATCTTCGTCGAATCCAACTATAAATGATGCCATAACATGAATGCCATGTGAATGAATTATGCCAATCGCTTTTTCAAATTTTTCAATTTTATTGTGAAACTTCTTTGCTTCCTTTAGTGAAGCGGGGTTTAATGATTCAAACCCTAAAATAATTGCATAACAACCTGCATCTGCCATAGTTTGAAGTAATTCGTCATGTTCTGCAACATCAATACTCGCCTGGCAAACCCATGAAAGTCCTTTGCCTTTTAATCGGGTGGCAAGTTCGAACGCAAATTTTTTATTTGCTGTAAGATTGTCATCTACGAAAAAAATTTTTTTTAAAGGGAGTGAATCTATTTCCGAAACGACATTGTCAACATCACGATATCTAAAGCGATTCCCAAACATTTTTGAAACTAAACAAAACTCACACCGATAAGGGCATCCTCGGGATGCTTGAACTGGAAGGGAAATAACTTTGTCTGTATCAATTAGGTCCCATCTTGGAAGCGGGCTTTTTTTGTATTCAGTTTTGCTGTCGCTTGAATAGATTGTTTTGAGATTTTTATTTTCATAATCCTCGAGCAGTTTTTCCCATGCACCCTCTGCTTCACCAACTACTACAGCGTCTGAATGCAGAAGAGCAACATCTGTATAGTAAGTAGCATAAAGTCCTCCCATAACAACAGTTGCTCCTGCTCTTTTGAAATGGTCTGCTATTTCAAAAGCCCTTTTTATAGTTGGAAGTGTTGTGGTAATTCCGACAATATCAGGGATTTTTTCGAATGGAATATTGTCCATTTCTTCGTCTATTATTTTAACATCGAATTGTGGTGGTGTTAAAGACGCTATAAGGGGTAAAGATAATGGAGGGCAAAAAATTTTTTTACCAAGAAACTTCGGGAGATATTCCTGTGTGGCATAATGTTTGAATTCGAGTTTTGGATTTATGAGGTATATGGTATATTTAGATGGCATCAATTGGGAAATATTTTTTATTATTTGATAAGTCAAGTTGTGATTGTTAAATAGCTTTCTATGAAAAATATTTTAAGAGTTTTTGCTTTTTTCTTTTTAAGTTTGCTTTGCATTTACGCTGGTTGCAAAAATGAGCAGGGAAAAAAGGGAAAAAAAACTATAATTCTTGCTACTACTACAAGTGTGCAGGATACCGGGTTACTCGACAAAATGATTTCTGCTTTTGAAAATTCAAATGGGTATATTGTTAAACCCGTTGCTGTTGGTTCAGGTCAGGCTATTTCGCTGGGGAAAAGAGGGGAAGCGGATGTTTTATTTGTCCATTCACCTGAGGATGAGGAAGAGTTTATGAAAGAGGGATTTGGGGTTTCTCGAAAATTAGTTATGAGTAACTATTTTATGGTTGCTGGTCCTTTGGAAGACCCTGCAGGAGCAAAAGGTGCAGGAACTATTTTGAAAGTATTTCAAAAGATATTTGAGAAAAAAGCAATTTTTGTTTCAAGAGGTGATAAATCAGGAACAGATGTTATCGAGAAGAAACTATGGAAAATGAGTGGCATTAATCCTGAAGGTAATAAATGGTACATTGAAACTGGAGCGGGAATGGGGCAGACTCTTTCGATTGCATCAGAAAAAGGGGCTTATACATTAACTGATAATGCAACTTTTATAAAATTGAAAAAGAGTTTAAAACTCCAGACCATAGAGGAAGAAAATGGAAAAATTAAAAATGAATATCATGTAATAAGGGTTAATCCGGTAAAGTTTAAGTGGATTAATGCAGAAGGAGGAAAAATTTTATTCGATTTTATGATTTCACGAAAAGTATGCGACATTATCAAAAATTTTGGCATGAAAGAATATGGTGTTTCTTTATTCCAGCCAGGATGTTCGTTAGATAATAATGGCAAAGTAAATTAGGTTAATCTTCCTTCAGTTCCTTGATATTTGCATAAAAGTCGAGACATTCAGGATTTCGAAGAGCATCTCGATTCAGTACCGGTTTTCCTTCGATTATCTTTTTTACTGCAAGTTCCACCTTTTTCATATTGAGAGTGTAAGGAATGTCCGGTACTTCTATTATTTTCGCTGGAACATGACGGGGAGAAGCGTTTTCACGAAGTGTCTTTTTTATTTTTTCCTTGAGTTCTGAAGTTAATTTCGCACCTTGAGCTAATTTTACAAATAAGATGACTCTAACATCATTTTTCCAATCCTGACCGACTACAAGACTATCCTCGATTTCTTTTATTGTTTCTACCTGTCTGTATATTTCTGCTGTACCTATTCTGACACCACCTGGATTAAGAGTTGCATCTGAACGGCCAAGCATGATTACCCCGCCTCTTTCTGTAATTATTATGTAGTCTCCGTGTCGCCAGACACCGGGATAGTATTCGAAGTATGCACTTTTGTATTTTTTACCATCCGGGTCATTCCAGAAGTATATTGGCATTGAAGGTGATGGAGCGAGACAAACTAATTCACCTTCTTTTCCTGTGACGGGCTTTCCATTTTCGTCCCATGCTTCCACTTTCATACCGAGACATCGACACTGGATTTCACCGGCATAAACAGGTCCCATGGGGTTGCCTCCAACAAAACAGCCATTGATGTCACTACCGCCAGCAATTGAAGACAATTGAACATCCTGTTTTATATCCCTGTAAACATATTCAAAACTTTCTACAGATAGTGGTGAACCTGTTGAAAGAATGATTCTAATGGAACTCAAATCATATTTTGAACCTGGTTTTTCTCCTGAGGATTGCAATGCAGAAAGATAACCTGCACTCGTTCCAAATATAGTTATCTTTTCATCTTCTGCCATTTTCCAAAGAACACCCGGGTCGGGATAAAATGGATTGCCATCGTAGAGAACAACAGTTGCTCCTGCTGCAAGCGAACTGATGAGCCAGTTCCACATCATCCATCCACAGGTTGTGAAATAGAAAATTGTGTCCTCTGGTTTTAAATCACAATGAAGGAGGAGTTCTTTTAAGTGATTAATTAAAATTCCACCTGCGCTTTGAACCATACATTTTGGAAGTCCCGTTGTACCTGATGTAAACATTATATAAAGGGGATGCTGAAATGGTAATTGTTCGAATTCAATTTCATCACTCTGTTTTGAAACGCTTCTAATGAATTCATCATATAGAATTGATTTTGGAACCCTGCTGATGTCAGGTTTTTCTTCTGTAAAAGGGACAATGACAACTTTTTCGAGTGAAGGGAGGCTTTTTACAATTTCTGCAACACGGTCAAGGGAATCGAAATTCTTTCCTTTAAAAGAATAGCCATTTGCTGCAAAAAGCACTTTCGGTTGAATTTGCCCGAAACGGTCTAAAACCCCTTTATGACCAAAATCAGGTGAACAGGATGACCAGATTCCACCGAGGCTCGTTGTTGCAAGCATGGCCACTACTGTCTGAGGCATATTGGGCATGAAACCTGCAACTCTATCTCCAGGTCCAATTCCAATATTTTTCAATGCCCGGAAAATTTTATTGACTTCACTGTAAAGTTCTGAATAAGAAATCCTGGTACTTTTTCTGTTTTCTCCCTTGAATATTAATGCAGTTTTATTATCTCTCCTTCTTAAAAGGTTTTGTGCAAAGTTGAGTTTTGCTCCCGGAAACCACTGAGCTCCTGGAAATTTTTTTAAATCGTCAATTACTTTTTCATATTTTGAAGAAAAGGAAATTTTTGCAAAATCCCACATTGTTTCCCAGAAATCAGGAATGTTTTCTATTGACCACTGATAAAGTTCGTCGTAGGAGGAAAAATTCTTATTGAATTTTCCATTGACGAAGTCCATGAATTTTTTCATGTTTGAATTTTCAATTTTTTCTTTTGTTGGTTTCCATAGCATTTTTGACATGAATAAACTCCATTTCAATTATTAATTTCCTATTAATAACATCAGGTTTGATAAATTTCAAAACCTTATTGAAATTTTTGCTTTTTATCACATATCTCCAGGATAATCTAAATTAATAGATTCCTGCTGTAGTCTACTCCGGCGAAGGCAGGGACAATAGATTCCCGCGAAAGCGGGGACAGGAAAGATCGTTCATAAGTTATTTTAAATGACCGTTTTTTAGCAGCGATTTTAAATTGGTCTCCTGTCTATAAATCTAACAATTAAAAAGACAAGAAGGCAAATAAACCAGACTTCGAAGATGGGATGAGGACCAAACCGCAGCCCTGGAATAAATACCCACAAACCAAGAGCCGCTATTCCTGCTACTATTGTCCATAAAGCCGAACTTTTTCTGCATAATGATGGTGTATAAAGTGATGCTAAAATAACAATTGTAAGGGGTGTTGCGAGTGTAAGTCCGATGAGAAGCGTTTTCAGAATACCTGAAACTGTCAGAGCAAGGATAAAAGTTATAATACTTATTGCAATGGTTATAATTTTTGTAGCAATAAATTGCTCTCTTTCGTTTAGATTTTTTTTAAAATACTTTCCAGCAATATCCTGAACTACTAAAGTGGAACTGCTTATAAGAAGCCCTGTTGCTGTCGAGACATCAGCAGCCCATAATCCAGCGAGTGCAAGTCCTGCAGAAAGTGGATGACTTTTTAGAATGATTTTAGGCAAAGCCAAGGCGGGCTTTATGTCTGGAAAAGTTGCAGCAGAAATAATCCCCATCAGGGCACAGATAAAGCCTACAGGAAATATCAAAATCCCACCTATTATAAATCCATTGCGTGCAGATTTTTCATTTTTTGCAGCAAATGAAATCTGACAAACTGATTGAGTTGAAAATGCCTGAGTTATCATAACTATGAACCATGCTGAAATTACTGGTAAACCGATTCCCTCAAATAAATTAAACCACGGTTTTTCAGGAGGAAGGGATTGAACTATTGAATTGAATCCACCAGAGCTGCGGATGCTCATAAGAAGACTTGTTATAATACCCGAGTAGATAACAATAACATTTACAAAATTACCCAGTCCTGCAGCCCAGTAACCTCCTGCGGCTGTTATTGTTATAAAAACAATGGCACTTGTTATCATCCCGCTTTTAAGTGTAAAAATATCTGGAAGCAATGAAGCAAGAATAGCGCCTCCGGCAACATATTGAAGTGATGTTATGATTATCTGGATGAAAATCTGACATATAATTGCAAGTATTCTTGAAGGTTCGCCGAAGAATTTTCCAATAATTTCAGGAATAGTTGTCATGGAAATCTTACGATATTTAGAAGCAGCAAGCAATGCGAAAACAATTGCACCTGCAGCCCATGCACCGTTATACCACCCTGCGGAAATTCCTGCTTCATACGCCTGTTCCGCTACACCAACAGTGGATGCTCCGCCTATCGCGAGCCCTGCTATCATTACTGCTACAATAGAAGTTGAAAAACCCCTTTCTGCAAGCAAAAACCCCATTACCCCTTTTGAGAGCCTGATAGAATAAATTGAAATTACAAAAATTGTTATTAAATAAACTATTATGATGATAAGAGGTAAGGTCATCTGTTAGAAAGTCTTATTCTTTAAATCAAGTTGTCAGGGAGCATCCACAACCACTTCCAGAACTTCCTTCATTTATAATTTCACCTTCTACAATCTCTTCTATTGGTGAGTCTCTTTGCGGTTCCATAGTTATATTTTCTAATAAAATCTCTTCCTGAGAGTCTATTGTTTCCTGTTGGAATTCTCTTTCGGTTTCTTCCATTTCGCATGTTTGAGAAATACACCTTTCGAATGCCCCAATATCGAGCGGAGGGTCGTATGGTCTTGGTTCTGAATTTGTGTGAGAAACATATTGGTAAATGACATCGTTAGCAGGTAGTGTTTCAGGCGAAAGTGAGGTGCCAGCATTTATACAGGGTGAACTTTCATCAAGAATGTAGTTTCGCTCAGCGGGATTTTCAAAACCAGGTAAAACCCCTTCAACTGTTGTTCCATCGTCAGTTATTGTTCCCGAAAAGTCGCTCTGGTGACTCTCTCTCCAGCCCTGGCTGAACCAGTTGTGTGATATCTCAAGCCTTCCGCTGGATTCAAGCATTGCAAGGTGTTCACCACCTGCTGTTACATAGACGATATTATTTCTTGCATCGCAATGTTCATCATTGGTTGATAATCGAAAAAGGGTTGTGTTCCCACTTCGTTCGGAAATTACTGTGTTGTTGTAAAAATAAAGTGTACCTTTTCTATAAATGCTTTCATCACCGCTGTCTCCTCCATAGTGGACTATCTGGCTGTTTCCGTCATCACCAGGTTCTATAAGGATGTTTCCGTATACAAAAGTTTCTCTATAAAGGGGGTCATCCGGTATCGCCTGTGTATCCTCTCCGTCAACAAGGTCAAGTTGTCTGTTTCCACCTTCTATCCAGTTATATCTTACAACAAGCCCTGCAGACCTGTCTTTGAGATTGTTTCCACCGCATCCTTCTCGAAGAGGACCGTATCTATTGAATTGAAAAACTATTCCACGGGCTGATGTGTAGCTATTATGTTCGTATATACTTCCTTCTATTCCGTTGTCGTAAATCCAGTTTTTTTCAATAAGGATATCTTCTGTTTCTCCATCATACGCTCCTATAAAAAGTCCATTACCGGAATCGTGAATAATGCAGTTTCTTATTATGAGGTGTTTTGCTACTTCTACATAAATGGAAGCAGCGTTTTCGGAGTATTCAGAAATTCCATTTCTACCTGTAAAAGTGTATGGTGGGCGACCTGAACGAATTTCAAGGTTTTCTATTATTATCCATTCCGGAATTTCGCAAGGGGGATTGTTTGCTCCTCCTATTTTTATAACGCCACGACTTTCATTCCAGAAATTTGTTTCTGGTCTCGTGGTTGCGTTTCTTCCGTCTATAACCGGAAGTCTTCCTTCTTCATCAGGAATTCCGGTTATTTCAACTGGATTATCCTGAGTTCCATTGGCACAGATGACAAACTTTTCTATATATGGTTCATCACGATAATGAATTAGTACCTTATCACCTTCTGCAAGGGATTCCCATGGAACAGAGGAGATATTTTCGTATGGCATCCCTTCTCCAACTTCGTATGTTTCACTTTTTACAGTGAAGGGTAAAATGATGAATAACAGGATGAAAACAAAAATAAAAAAGATGATTTGCTTTTTTGTTGCTTTCATTTTTAACCTCATGCAAAGTGTTTTTACTATAAAAATATATATGTACATAAATCATTGTAAATGCTCATGGGAAAATTTTGCCCACCATGGGGAATGAAAATATAAAATTATAGATTCCTGCTGTAGTTTACCCCTGCGAAGGCAGGGGCAGGAATGACTGTTTATCCTCACGGAACTAAAGACTTTAATAGCCTTCCTGTGTCATTCCCGTCCCTGTTTTCACAGGGATAAACTCCGGCGGGAATCCATGATGGTTTATTTGTCATTATCATAGTAAACGCAAAATTTAAAATGTAAAATCTTGTTCCTGCCTCTGTTTTCGCAGGAATAGATTTATTTTGGACGGATGTGTTGAAAAATATGTTTTTTGTGGCAATATTTTAAAATGAATAATTTAACTGGAGGTAAGTAGTGCAGAGAATTTCTTATTTATTGTTTTTTTTGTTTTTTGTTTCTCCAAACGAAGGCAATACTGCAGAAAATAAAAATGAGGTTGAAAGTGTCTTAGAACTTCTCATGGCTTACGACATAGAACCCCAAAAGGTAGATTTTGATGAGGTAAGTTCAGACGCAAAGTCAATTTTAATGAAAGTTGCTTCTGATACTGGGCGACCCCCTGTAGTTAGAGCGAGAGCAATTCTTGCTCTTGGTTATTATCCTTCGAGTGAAACGAAGAATTTTCTAAAAGCGACAGTTTTTACTCAGGGTCAAAACGAAATGCTTATCAGGAAAGGGATTTATGCCCTTGCAAGAGGATTTGGAAGCAGTGTTTGCGAAGACATTGGTTCATTCCTGTTTCACTCCAATCCAGATATTAGAGAAACCGCTGTCAGAGCACTTGGAATATTGGGCTCTAATAAAGCTCGTAAGATGCTTATCAGGAGATTGAAAGAGGAAAATAATAAAATGGTAAAAAATGCAATTCAAGAGGTGTTAAAAAAATTCAAAAATCAAAGCGTAAAAAAACATTAAGAGGTTTGAGAAGTTAAGGATTAAAAATTTATTTTAATTTTGAATTTAATGAAAATGAAAGAGAGTGAATGTGCGATTGAATAAAATTAAAGGAATTTATATTTTCGTATCGGTTATTTTTGGTTGTGCGGAGGGTGAATCATTAATACCTGATGTTATCAATGAAATATTACCACAGGAATTAGATACAATATTTGAAGAAGAATCTGAAAATGAACTCCAGACCGAAGAAGATGACATGGATGTTGAATTTTCATATATTGAAGAAATTGATATTATGGATTCTCTAAACGAAGATGAAAGTCTTACCGAAGATTTTCTTCCCCTTGATGGAGACGCAGATTTGCTTGATGCCGATATAGTTGATTCTATTGATTCTTTTGACATGGAGCCAGAGCCAGATTTACCATGGGGTGAAACATTTTGCGGTAGGTCTGCATCAGCACCAGATTGCGGCGTATTTTGCATATCACCAGCTACTTACACTGATTCTGTAACATTACCTTCTCTGGGACCAGGAAAAGTAATAGAACTTACCATAAACATTCGTCCAAGATACATATTAGGGATGATTCAGCCATTCGATGACCTTGAAGTATCCCTTTCTTCTCCATCAGGTTCGAGAAGAATTTTCTGGAAGAGGTTTTATGGAGGAAATTCCTGGGATTCGAGTTATTCCTTTACATCTTCATGGAGAATTCCCGCTTTCTGGGACCAGAATTTCAGTGGAACCTGGAGTTTGAGAGTGGAAGATTATATGTGGACAGGGGCAGCAACAACAATAGATTCGTGGTGCTTAAGACCCCTCGACCCATCCATGTTTTCAACAACTGATACTGGGGCACATATCAGTGCTTGCTGGAGTGGTTCCCATGCAATCACCGATTATTGTGATGGAGACCCTCCAGACCCATGTACAACTCATCCTATAAGTGCAGAAATGAATGTAGCGGATATAGTTGTTGCCGGGGTTGCGCCGATTTTAACGGCAAACATTACTCACCCGGACCCCTCTGAACTGGAAATTGTTTTGACATCGTCAGGAGGCAGGAGCGTGACTGTATGGAATAGAGCATCGGGACCTCTACCATCCTTTTTTACAGTTTCGTCGTTAGTTGGTGAATGGATGACTGGACGATGGTCATTAACTATAGAAGATAACAGGGAGGGTAATGTAGGAAGACTCGATGGCTGGTGCATAGAAGTTAATTAATTTTAAATTTAAAAATATGTTATTCATTATTAACTGAAAGGAGATTGGAGTAATGAGGTTTTTAAAAGCAGAAATTAGTTTTTTGTTCTTGCTTTTACCAGTTTTTATATTCTGGGGTGGTTGTGCAAGGATGCTCGGAAGAGCAACTATAAAGCTGAAGGATAAAAATGTTACCTCAATAGAAGTATCAGCAGTTTCGGGAACTTTAGCAGCATGTCCTGGTAACCCGTTTCAATTAAAAGTAAGAGTAAAAACAGTGGACAATATGCTTTATGAAACATGGGAAACAAGGGCAGATGGAACAGTTAATAAAAATGACCGTGTTGAGTTTTCAGAGTTCGATTTTATCCCTGACACTGGGTTTGTTGACGAAAATGGTTATTTTCACCCTCCGGAAAATGCTCTTTCATGGTTTGATAAAAAGATAAATATCTCTGTAAAATTAAAACAGAATCCGTCAATATCTTCAACACTCGTTTTGAATCCGGATTATTCATGTGTAAAACTTGCTTTGTGGAGAGGTCCTGATGGCAATCCAGGAATGCATGGAAGAAGTGGGTATTATGGTTCAGATGGTTATTATGGTGGAAAGGATAGAAGTGGGGGTAATGGCGGTAATGGAGGAAATGGTGAGAATGGCGGGAGGGGTGGTGATGGATTACCAGGTCCTGTTTTAAGTGCAATGTTAGGGTTTTTGAGAAGTAACTGTTGCGGAGACCTGCTTATTGTGAAAATAGTTCCCCAGAGTGGAATTTCCTCACCCCCTGCAATTTATATTACAAGTATTGATTCATCCAATCCATTTGTCATTGATGTTAGTGGTGGTGCGGGTGGGGCTGGGGGGGATGGTGGTGGAGGAGGGAGAGGAGGAAATGGTGGAACAGGAATTGATGGAGGGGATGGAGGGGATGGTGGAGATGGGGGTAATGGTGGTGATGGAGGTAATGGTGGTAATGGTGGAACTGTTCTCTTTTATATTCCAACAGGTCATCCAGAAATGGTGCAGTATGTTTCGGTTATAAACTCGGGTGGTCAGGGAGGGAGAGGAGGATATGGTGGTATGGGCGGGAGCGGAGGTTCTGGAGGGGATTGCTATCAGGGAGGGAGGCGAGGAAAAGATGGACGAGATGGACATGATGGTTTTCCGGGAAGACCTGGTATGGCAGGAATGAACGGCGCAATTCCACAGACCTACTATTCAGAATTAAAGGATATGTGGGGTCAGGAAATCGCCTCTGGCCTGCCGATTTTTTAATTAACATAATTCGGTGTATTGGGTTGAGTAAAGTCGAATTTAATCGAAATTTTAAAAGTATCACTTGAAAATCTTAATACCAAAAATTATATAAATGCCATAAAATTTTGTTTTATCTTTTTAATTACAGGAGATAGTTAAATGGATACATTACAGGCAAATAAACTTTTTGAGGAAAAATTGAAAGAATATAGCGGTGTGAGAGGCGCAATTATTCCGATGCTGCAGGCGGCACAGGATGCATTCGGTTATGTTCCAGAGGATGCTATAAAGAGGATTTCTGAAGTTACCGGTGTGCCGGAAGCGGATATATTTGGAATAGTAACATTTTATGCTCAGTTCAGACTTCAACCAATGGGGAAATATGTTATTAGAGTTTGCGAGGGGACTTCATGTCATGTCAATGGTGCAAAGATGATAATGCAAACTATTCAGGATGAATTGTCTATTGAAACTGGTGAAACTGATAAAGATGGATTGTTTACGCTTCTTTCTGTTGCCTGTATAGGGTGCTGTAGTTTAGCGCCTGTGATAATGGTCAATAGTGACACTCATGGCAGGTTAACACCAGCAACTGTTAGAAGAATTGTTAAAAATTACAGGAGAATTGGTAAGGAGGGTGGTATGCCAAAAAGGGAGGGAGAAACTGAGGAAAATGAATAGTAGTTTAAGAGGTGAAAAAATGGAAATAAAAGTAGGTCTTGCTACATGCGGTATTAGTGCCGGGGGCAAAGCAGTTTTTCAGAAGTTAAAGGAAGAAATCTCTTCCAAAAACATCCCTGTAACATTGAAAGAAACTGGCTGTATGGGAATGTGTTACAGGGAAGTTTTAGTTGATGTTATAGATAATAGTGGCAGGAGGTGGTTGTACGGAGAGGTTACACCACAGAAAGTTTCAAGAATAATTGAGGAGCATATTATTGGGGGAAAACCTGTGGAGGAGTGGGTGGTTCTGAACGGGGGAGGAGTACCGAAAGAGGATGAATCATTTCTTCGAAAACAGAAAAGGATTGTTTTGAGAAATTGTGGTGTTATTGATCCGGATAGTATAGATGAATACATTTCTGTAGGAGGGTATTCTGCTCTTCAAAAAGCGCTTCAGAAGATGACCCCCCAGGAAGTTATAAATGAAGTAAAAAAATCTGGATTGAGAGGGAGGGGAGGTGCAGGATTCCCAACAGGAACGAAATGGGAGTTTGTTGCTAAAGAAAAATCCACTCCTAAATACCTTATCTGTAATGCTGATGAAGGGGACCCGGGTGCTTTTATGGATAGGTCTGTTCTTGAGAGTGACCCTCATAGTGTTATTGAGGGTATGATTATAGGAGCATATGCTGTTGGAGCAAGTGAAGCATATATTTATTGCAGGGCTGAATATCCTCTTGCTGTTGTTAGATTGAGAAAATCAATAGAAGAAGCAAGAAAAAGAGGTTTTTTGGGTTCAAACATTTTAGGGAGTAACCTTTCTTTTGATATTCACCTGAAGGAAGGTGCAGGAGCGTTTGTTTGCGGAGAGGAAACTGCTTTAATGGCTTCGATAGAAGGAAAGAGGGGAATGCCGAGATTTCGTCCCCCGTTTCCTGCACAAAAAGGTCTATGGGGTCAGCCGACTAACATAAATAATGTTGAAACATGGGCAAATATCCCATGGATAATTCAAAATGGAGGAGATGCTTTTGCTGCAATGGGAACTGAAAAAAGTAAGGGGACGAAAGTTTTTGCAATGGCGGGTAGAATACGCAGGGGTGGGCTGGTCGAAATCCCTATGGGAATAACAATTGGAGAGCTTGTGAGTGAAATAGCTGGTGGAATAAAGGATGGAAGGAAATTTAAGGCTGTTCAGATGGGGGGACCATCAGGAGGATGTATTCCGGCGAGTCTTTCTGATATTCCCATTGATTATGAGCATATAACTGCAACAGGGGCTATAATGGGGTCTGGTGGATTGGTTGTCATGGATGATACGACCTGCATGGTTGATGTAGCAAGATTCTTTTTGAATTTCACCCAGAATGAATCATGTGGAAAATGTACTTTTTGTAGAATAGGAACGAGACGAATGCTTGAGTTGCTTGAAAAAATTTGCAGAGGCGAGGGGGAGATGAAAGATCTCGAAACTCTTGGAGAACTTGCGGAGCTGGTTAAGGCTAATTCTCTTTGCGGTCTCGGGCAGACAGCACCGAATCCTGTACTGACAACTCTTAAATATTTTCGTGACGAGTATGTGGCACACATTGAAAATAAAAAATGCCCGGCGCATGTTTGTCCCCTTTTAGTTGAATTTAAAATAGACCCACAACTCTGTAATGGATGTGGATTGTGCGTTAAGAAATGTGCCTCAGGTGCTATTTCTGGTGAAAAGAAAAAACCACATGTAATTGACCAGAAGCTTTGTACCAAATGTCAAACCTGTATAACAGTTTGCACCAGAGGAGCAATTTACAAAGATTAAATTTTTCAATCAATGGAGTCTTAAACTATGAGCGAAACCTCGAAAATGGTAACATTGAAAATTGATGGGAGGGAAGTAAAATGCAGGGAAGGTCAAACAATTCTCGAGGTCTGCAGGGAGCAAAATCTTGCTGATATTCCTTCTCTTTGTTATGACCCGAGACTTCCCCCTTACGGTTCATGCTACCTGTGCGTTGTTCAGGTCGAGGGTTTTTCAAAACTACTTCCATCCTGTGCCACTCCAGTGCGGGAAGGTATGGTTGTTGAAACAGATAATCAGAAAATACGTCAGAGCAGGAAGATGGCACTCGAACTGCTACTGAGCAATCATTATGCTGATTGTATTGCACCGTGTAAGATTGCATGTCCAGCAGGTGTGGATGTTCAGGGATATATTGCGCTTATTGCGGCGGGGGAGCCTCAAAAGGCTGTAGAACTTATTCGGAAACGCAATCCACTTCCTCTGGTTTGTAGCAGGGTGTGTGTCAGGTACTGTGAGGTAAAAGGCTGCAGAAGGGGAAAAGTAGATGAACCTGTTGGAATAAACAATTTAAAAAGATTTGCAGCAGATTTTGAAATGGAAAATCACAAAAGTAGCACACCTCCACCGTTTAACGGACATAAGGTTGCAGTTATTGGTGGTGGACCTGCAGGACTGAGTTGTGCTTATTACCTCAGAATGATGGGATATGCTGTAACAATATTTGAGATGCTTCCCAAATTAGGGGGAATGCTGAGATATGGTATTCCGGAGTACAGACTTCCGAGAGATGTTCTTGACAGGGAGATTCGCTTTATCACAACCGATATAGGTATAGATGTGAAAACAGGAAAAGCACTCGGAAAGGATTTTACTATATCAAGCCTGAAAAAGGAGGGTTTTGAGGCAATTTTTCTTGCGATTGGTGCACTTGATTCCAAAAAGATGGGCGTTGATGGAGAGATGGAAACACCCGGAGTGGAGAGAGGATTAAACTTTCTAATGGGGCAGGAACTTGAAGGTCATAAAAAATTAAAGGGAAGAGTTGTTGTAGTAGGAGGGGGAAACACTGCTATTGATGTAGCAAGGACTTCTTTGAGGCTCGGTGCCAGCGAGGTCATTATTTTGTATCGAAGAACAAGAAATGAGATGCCAGCTGACCCACTGGAGGTTCATGATGCTGAAGTTGAAGGGGTGAAAATAGAGTTTCTTGCTGCTCCTGTAGGAATAGAAAGGGATTCATCAGGAAAGCTTAAGGGATTAAAATGTATTAGAATGGAGCTCGGTGAACCTGATTCAAGTGGGAGGAGGAGACCGGTTCCTATAAAGGGTAGTGAATATTTTCTTGAGTGTGATTTGGTTTTTTCTGCAATTGGACAGGAATCGTCACTCGAATGTCTTAAAGATGATAATTCAAATAAGGTAGAGACAACAAAGTGGAAGACAATTGTTGCCGATGAGCAGACTCTTGTTACAAATGTTTCAGGTGTTTTTGCAGGTGGTGATGTTGTGAAAGGTCCGGATGTCGTAATTGGTGCAATTGCTCATGGCAGGATGGCAGCATTATCCATAGATGAGTATATTCGAACAGGAAAGGTCGAAAGAAGAAAAGATGAGTTTATTAGTAAAAAGGATTATTACGGAATACATGAAAAAGAGTTAGAAAATATTAAAAAATTGCCCAGGCAAAAAATAAAAGAATTACCCCCTGAAGAAAGGGTGAAAACATTCGATGAGGTATCTTTAGGTCTGGACCTGCAATCAGTCGAGTTAGAGGCACTAAGATGTCTTGAATGTGGATGTCAGGTTGTGCTTACATGTAAACTTCGCCAATATGCTGAGGAGTATTCAGTTCAAATAGACCGTTTTAGAGGAGAAGTTCGAAGGCAAAAAATCGATGATAGGCATCCGTTTATACGGATAGATAATAATAAGTGCATTTTATGTGCAAGGTGTATAAGATTATGCAGTGATTTGTTAGGGATTACCGCACTTGGTTTTGTTAGTAGAGGTTTTAGAACTGAGGTCCACCCGGCTCTTAATAAACCACTTCAGGAAACAAATTGCGTTTCATGCGGTAACTGCGTGGATGTTTGCCCCACGGGAGCAATAAAGTCTAAATTCCCATTTATGAAGAAGATTTTACCTGTTGAAACTGAATCGGTGGAAACCACATGCAACCAGTGTTCAGTTGGTTGTAAGATGAATGTGCAGATTGCTGGAGCACATACATTCTGGATAAGTGGAGAAAATGATGAATGTAATAATGGAACATCGCAAAATAAAGAAGGAGGTGTAAATGGTGGGCTTCTATGTTTTAAAGGTCGTTATAACTTTGGTTACATGATAGATTCAGCTACTGGTTATGAAAGGGTAAAAGTCCCATTTGTTAGGCGAGGGAATAATCTGGAAAAGGCATCATGGGAAGAAGCAATTAAATCAGCACACGAAGGTTTGATGAGTATTGTTTCAAAATACGGCCGAGAAAGCATTGCTGTTTTTGGGTCTCCTTCAAGGACTAATGAAGAAATTTACCTTCTTCAGAAATATGCGAGACTTTCACTTGGCACTAATAATATCTGTAGTTATAGCTGGCTTTTTGACGGAGGTGCCAGAAAGGTAATGGAAGAATCACTTGGTTTTGTGGCTTCTACTGCTACTTTGAAAGATGTTGAGAATGCGGATGTTATTTTGTTAATTGGTGATGAAATACCAGCCGAGAATTTCATAGCGGGTCTGTTTGCAAAACGAGCGGCTTCAAAAGGTGCAAAAATAATTAAGATAGGTCGTTTAAAAACTGTTCTGGACAGATGGGCAAATATAATACTTCATCCAGTTGATGGGGGTATTGGTGAAATTATAGATGCTATTGCACAAAAAGTTTTGAGTGCAGGACTGGAAAACAGAAATTTTATAAATAGTTATTCGGAAGGTTTTGAAGATTGGAAGGAGGTATTAAAAAGTAAAAATGCTGGTAGAGAAAGTGACTTTTACAAAATTAAAGAAGTAGCGGAATCTATTGGACGAGAGGGTTCAAAAGTTGTGGCGCTAATTAATATTGATTCAAGTGACTCGGACAAATCGAAGTCGCTCAGCAGTCTTGTAAATCTTCTAATTCTTACTGGAAAAGTGGATGGAAAAGGTTCTGGTATTGTTTTACTGGAGAATGATGGTAATGGTCAGGGCGCAAGGGATATGGGACTATTGCCTGAGTTCCTTCCAGGACACTGTGGAATTTCGGATACTGTTGGCTGCGATTTTATTTCTTCAATTTGGGGTAAGAAATTATTACTTAAAGGAGCGAGAAACATTGAAGAATTTATTGATATATTAGAAAGGAGTAATAATATAAAAGGTTTAATTTTGTTGGGAGAAAATCCACTAATAGATTCTAAATTTGAAAAAGTTTTTAAAGGAAAGGAATTTTTAGTTGTAATAGATGAAAAAATGACGGAATCAGTGAAACTTGCTGATGTTGTTTTGCCTCTTTGTTCAATTGTGGAGACAGACGGGACAATGACGAATACTGAAAGGAGGGTTCAGCAGGTTAGTAAAGCTTTTGCACCTATTTGTGGTAAGGAAGGGTGGCAGGTGTTATCTGATTTAATAGCAATTTCAGGATGTGGTGTAAGAATGGAAAATGCATCAGATGTTTGGAATGAAATTTGCAAAATTGTTCCAGTTTTAGGAAATGCTACAACTAAATTAGTGGAGAGAAGGGAATTTTTATGGAGTTTTGGAAAGGATGCTGATAGCGGATTATACGGAAGGAATTTCAAGACAGATTCGGGAAAGGTGAAGTTTATTTGCTCGGAGAAATCTGATAAAATTTTGCACCGTGTTATTCCCGTTACTGAGCACAGGCGAGCATTGAATGCCCTGCTGGATTTATATTTAAATATGAAAAAAAACTAAAAAGTTAAAACAACTTGACATATTATTTGTTTTTTTCTAAAAGGGAAAATCCGTGGAAGAAGTAAAAGAAATAACAGGAACTTTTAGAGCAATTGAAGTAGAGGTAAGAGATAATAATCTCGAAAAAGCCCTGCGTGCATTAAAAAACAAAGTTGCAAAAGAGGGGATACTGCAGGAAATCAAAAAAAGGAGATTCTATGAAAAACCGTCAGTAAAAAAGAAAAGAAAGCAAAGAGAATCTCAAAAGAGAATGCGAAGAGCGCTAAAAAGGCTCGTTTGATTTGAAAATAAATCTTACCGTATATTTATAGGTTTACCTTTAAAAAGTTTGTAAAACAAAGCAGTTGCAAAATTTATAATTCACTGTAAAATAAAATTATAAATCATCCTCAATTTTAAAATTCAAAAAATGAGAAAAAATAAGAGGTGCATAATGAAAAGGAAGATGTTTTATGTTTTTTTTAATTTAGTGTTTTTTATTCATGCCTTTCTGATTCAGGGTTGTGGTTCTACACCTCGAAATATTACCCCTGCTGATGGAAATGAATATGATGGCATTTTATTTGATGGTATGGATGCTTTTGATTTTAATGATGGATCGCAGGAAACAGAACCATGTGTTCCTGGTGCTGTAAGATGCAATGGACAGATGAGACAGGTTTGTTCATCTGATGGAGTGTGGATGGATTCACCCTGTGAAAATGGTCAGGTATGCGCTGGAGAGGGTAATTGTGTGGAGCATTTATGTACTCCTGGGGAAAAAAGATGTTCCCCATCTGACTTTGGTGTTGTTGAAAGATGCAAAAGCGATGGAACAATGTGGGAATATTTTCAGACATGTGAAGGAGACCTTACATGCAAAGATGGTGTTTGTGTTATACGCACCTGCGAGCCAGGTGAAACTCGGTGTGTTGGTGAAAGGATAAGAACCTGCAATCCATCAGGGACTGGATGGTCGGACCCCGCTGATTGTCCACCAGGACAGGCTTGCAATGAAGGAGTATGTTCACCCATAATATGTACACCAGGAGTTGGGAGTTGCACTTCTGATAGCACAAGGCTCGTCTGCAATGAAACTGGCACTGAAGAGGTTTACGAAGAATGCCTGCGGGGGTATGTTTGTGTAGATGGAATTTGTCGTTTACAGATTTGCCCTCCAGGACTGATTAGATGCATTGACGATTATGCTTATGAAGTATGCAATGCCTCAGGTACTGCTTTTGACCCAGGGGGTTCGTGTAGTGCTACCGCAGGTGAACGGTGTATAGATGGAAGGTGCTATACTGCTTGCCAGCTGGCTGAAATGAACCCGACTTCGGTTGGTTGTATATTTTATGGCGTTGATCTTGACCAGGCTGATGAACTTGATGCAGACAATTCTCCCTATGCAATAGTGGTTTCGAATATTGATGATTCTAATTCTGCGAATGTGGTTATAGAAGACAGGTCCGCAGGAGCATGGAGGACAAGAGCATCGCAGACAATAGGTCCAAATAGCCTCTACACATTCAGGCTTTCTCCTGACCAGCATGTTGAGGATACAAACCGTAGAGCAGGTGCTGCGTACAGGGTGACAAGTTCTCGTCCTGTGATAGCATATCAGTTCAATCCAATTGACAGTGCCAGTCAATATTCCAATGATGCATCCCTTCTTTTGCCTAAATCAACCCTTGATACTTATTACTGGGTGAGTTCATGGCCAAAATATCCATCGCGTCCTTATTATTCGGAGGTTGCGATAGTAGGAACTCAGGATGGAACATCTGTGACAGTAACGGTTCCTGTCGCAACACTTGCAGGAGGAGGTATTCCGGCGCTTCCAGCAGGTGGTACAACTACACAAACAATAAATGAAGGGGAGGTTCTGCAAATAGCTAATTCAGGGGAAGGAGGGGATATGACAGGAACATATATTCAGTCTTCTGCACCTGTTGCAGTTTATGGTTCCTGTGAATGTGCGGATGTTCCACTTGGTTGTAGCTGGTGCAGAAATTATGCTGGTTCTCCTGCTTCCCAGTGTCACTGGTGTGACCATATTGAAGAACAGATGTTTCCTCTGACGACATGGGGAAGAAATTACATTGCAGCTCGAGTTCCTGTGAGGTCTTCGTCAGGTGTTGAGGCATCCTACTGGAAGATAATTGCTTCAGAAGATGGAACAACAGTCAATTTTTCATGGGCAGCTGGAACAGTTTTTCGTAGCCCCTCAGGTTCTCCTCCTTTTACTCTAAATAGAGGTCAGGTTCTTCATTTTGAGATGGCTGGAACGCATTCTACTCCAGGAGATGCTCTTATTCAGGCTGATAAACCAATCCTCGTGATACAATATATTGAAGGTCAGCAATGTACCGATCGAGGTGCTGGTGACGGTGGAGACCCGGCAATGATTCTCATGGTTCCAATGGAACAGTACCTTGATGAGTATATATTCCTTACTCCCAATACCTATGCAAATAACTATGTTGTCGTAATCAAGCCAGTTACTGCAACTGTCACTCTCGATGGAACTCCTGTGGGGGGGACTTCTTATCCTGTAGCTTCTGGATGGGAAATTAAAAGACCTTCAGTAAATGCAGGAGTTCACCACATAGAAGGAACCGAACCTTTTGGTATTATTGGCGTTGGCTATAGTCCCTATGTAAGTTACGGTTACATGGGAGGACTTGCTCTTCAATTGATAAATCCGCAGGATTAAATTAAGCATAGAATTTAAGGCTGTACTGTTATAGACCAGGAAATTAATGTTCCTGTGTCCTGTGGTGCTCTATCTGATACGATGAGTTTCCATTCTCCCGTGGCACTCTTTCCATTCCACCCGGATGGGAAAAAGTCTGAATCTATATTAACTGAACTTCCTCCTTCCCTATTATGAAGGACTGCTTCAATACCATCGTGCTGAAGAACGACTATAAGGTCTCCAATGTAAGTATGGTCTATTTTTACATGAACTTTAACCTGATTTGCAATTACATTTTCTGTGAAATCTATGATACTCGTTACACCAATTTCCTGGTTATCTGGAATTGGTTGCTGCTGTGTATTTTCTAAAGTAATAGGTGGAGAGGATGGAGTTGAGCCCGTGGAAAATGATATATTCCATTTTTTAAGGCTTCCTGTATCATAAAGTGCAAAATCCGCTACTTTTAATGTCCATTCACCCTGAGCGTTCATTCCATTAAATTCTGCTGGTGAAAATGTGGTTTTAATATCATCTGTTCCTCCTCCCTGACGATTGTGAAGAACCGCTTCAACTCCATTGTGAGATATGGAAACAACGAGGTCTCCTATATAAGTATGACTTATGTCTATTGAAATTGAAACCCCTTGAACCGTGAAAGAATCTGGAACATTTATTGTTTTACTGATGCCAGAAGGGTTGTTATCTGGTATGGGAGATTCACCGGAGTTATCTTCGTAAATTCGATTAGATGGTTCTTGTGATGTATTGCAGCGGGATGAGCCAATTGGATTAAAGCAATTTTTTGCTACTCCACTTGCTCCATAAATTTCTGCATGGAATTTTTCGGGGTCATACCATCTTGCTCTGGCATCAGCAGATTCATTCATGTATTGTATGAGGTTATTCCAGCTATACTTCGTTGGAGGTTCTCCACTCAGTAGTTTTGAAGCCCCTTCAAAAATATTTTTATAGAGTAAAAACGCTGTTTCTTGACTTCCGGTTATGCCAGGTTCGGTGTTGTTCACAACATCGGCATATTTCATTCCATCAGGGTCATCCGGTCCAGATTTGGAAGCAAAAACCTGCTTCGTATAGTATGCATACGACCAGCAACTGTCCATGAAAATAATTTGATATGTATTCAAAGGATATGCATCCCTGTTATTGAGAACGGATAATGAACCATAAAATGAGTGACCATTATAATAGACTATTTCATGATTTTTAATTACATCCGTAAAAAGGGCATTCACTTCAGTACGGTCTCTTTGGTCTTTGAGTGCTTCTGGAGCATACATATCTACAATTACCTGTAAGCCCCCTGGATATGTTTTTTGAACCTGTTCACCAAAATTGTTAGGGAAGGTTTGAGAAGTAGAGAATCCATTTCTTTTAAATTTTCCGAGAAAATCTCTGTAGGCGGTCCATCCCCAGTCACTGGATTTTAGTTCCCCATGTTCAATTTGTCCAAAAAGTGCAACCATTGTTATTTTTCTATCTGCCGTTAGTAAGTCATATTCTGGATAAACACTTGGAGTATCAAGAGAAGAAATAACTTCGTATGTTGCTGGTACAAGTTCAACACCTTCTTTGAGGGGGCATCCTTCTTTCTGTGGTGCAAAGTAGTAAAAATAATTTTCTTCTGTAACTTCAGAAGGGTCAAGTGTTCCTCCATCCGGGTCAACTGCGCAGGCAATTCCGCCCTTTGTGAACGCTTGAGAAGGAATGGCAGGAAGAAGGAAATTAACTGTTTTCCCAATAAGATCCTGTGGTCCAAGCCCTTTTGCTTCAAGTTCTTTTAATTTTACAAGAGATTCAATCGCAAGAGAATAATTCAACCATATTCCATCACTTTGAGTTTGAATATCTATCACATGTGGTTCTCCCATCTCGAGGTTGAGGTCGAGTTTTTCAGATTTCAAAGCATTTCTTGCAAATTTTATCTGTGGGGTTGTGTAATCCTGAAGTGTCCACCTCGACGCATTTCTCAACCTATCCGCTTCACTTTGAATTTCTTCCTGTGTTCTTCCTGACATGTCAATGAACACTTTAGTTGTTAGCTTTGCCTCAAGTTCAGCAGCCTTATTGCTTACATAGCCGGTATCCTCTTTCCCATCAACGAAACTTTCGAACTCAGGAGGTTGAAATTCCTCCTCTGTAGCATTTGAACATGAAAATGTTATAGACAGAATAAAAATAAATAATGTTTTTTTAATGAGAATTTTTAGTGCCATTTGACTTTCTCCTTTTATAAAGTTGTAATTAATTATAAAAATAATTTAAAAAAAATCAAAATAGTTATAATGCTAATTGTTTTTTATAATTTCCCTTCGAAAGATACTGATGCCCCAAGTCCTGGTTCATAGAGAATTCCTCCATGGAGCTTTTCGAGCCTGTTTAAGATATTAGTAAATGCTATGCTCAGGAAAAACCGATCTGTTATTTTTACCCCTCCTCTTATTGCGAGGAGTATGAATTCGTCTGAACCTTTGCAATTTTGAGTGTCGGGGCAGATTGCGAGATTCAGTTTATCTTTTTCAGACAAATTATTCTGCCTCCAACCCAAATTTAGCTGGAATTCACCCCATAGACCAAATGGTTTATAAATACCCCTCATCCACAGAGAGCCAAATAAAGGTGGGATTCCTGACATGGGTTCTTCAGCTCCAGATGGTGAATCATGTGTTCCATGCGTATAAGAAAGTGTCATTCCTATAACAATAAAATCTTTCACATTAATTCGGTTAACAAATTCTACTGAGTGGAGATTAGCTTTTCCACCATTTATGTTTACCCAGCATTGAATGCCCTCGGTGCACAAACTGAAATCATAATTATATTTTTCTATATCCCTGATTGAATTAACCTGGATAATTTCTGATTCAAAGTGGTTGAATCCGTAAAAGACCCCTCCTTCTACTATATTTGCATTCCATTTTAATCCCCCCTGAATTGCAACAACATTTTCATTTTCAAGTTCAGGATTTCCAAACAAAATCCCTTCTGCTACAGCTCTTTCAGATGATAGTTCATCAAGTGTAGGTGGCCTGGAAATAAATGACCCAATTATACTGAGGGCTAAAATATCACCAAGCGTAGCAATTTTAGAATAACCTATTCTGATTGCCAGTGGAATCCTGACCTCAATCTGGGCTCCTCCTCCAGGCTTGTTTTTATCCTCCATATTAATTAAATGCATATTATCCCATACTACGCGTCCTCCTAAAGTTATCAGGACAGGATTTAAAAAGAATAAATCCAATCTTGCATAGTTTTCAAGTTCGCTTGCAAAATCTCCATCTTCAAATACCCCTCTTGATGGGTAAGTAACAGATATGTCTTTCGAAATACTCTGTATTGTTTTTCCTTTCGAACTTATTACATCGCCGTACCAGTCAAGACCGTAGATTAAGTAGCCCCATGAGCCTAAATTTGCACCAAAACTTATGAGGCTGAAAAAGTTACCGGTACTTAAATTTTTCTTTAATATTCTTGGGAATTGAGGTAAATTAAGCATATTTTCGTTAAATTTATCCTTAAATAATTGAGTCCCCAGGGTTACTCTTATTTTATCTACTGTTCGGAGTTCGGAGTTTTCGTATTTTAAATAGATGAGATGTCTTTCAATCTGATTCCAGAATATGTGGTTTTGAACCTCTAATTCATCATTTTCTCCAGTTTGTGGGTAAAGTATTTGCCTTTCTGCATGAAAATTTTTAGAAAGGAAGTACCCGAACCTCAGAGTATTTGATTCATCGAATTTTTTTTCAGCAGAAAAGTTCGCTGATACTTTTGAAAAACCTGTAAATGGTTGTTTTTCTTTTCCGTCATTTAGTTCTTCATGATTTTCGTATGTTACTGAAGCAACAATTCCGCTATCAAATGTATGAAGAGATGTGCTTGCATGACCACACGAAGAAAAATCTGTTGTATTATAACGAAGGAAAATTTTTGAATCTGTCGCCATTGAAATGAATGGGTTTACTCTCGTAAGTTGTGGGATAAAATTGATAATACCTCCAATGGCAGAGGTGCCGTAACCAGTAACTGAAGGAGCACCGATTACTTCAACATAGGCGAGAGATGGAAAATCAATTGTGCTTAAAAGATAATCCATTTCAGAAGGAGAAGAAGGTGTGTTTAATCGTATTCCGTCAAACAGGAGTCTGATTCTACTTCCTCCCATGCCTCTTAGAACAGGAGAATGTGCAAAATCCTGAATTTTAATTAAAAACAATCCAGGAATCCTTCCCAAAATTCCGCTTAAGTCTGAAGCATTAGTTTCGAAAAAGTCGTTATGCGATAAAACTGAAGCAGGTGGAGTCACGAGGAAAACATTTTCTTCTATTCCTAATAATGATGGAGTTACAATTTCATTTTCTTCTCTTTCAAATTCTTCCCTGAAAGAAGCATCCCAGTCAATTTTTGAACTTTTTGAAAGTGTCTCCTTGCGTATTTTATCAGGTAGAGATGTTACCGCTCTTATAAAACGACTTTTCTTTTTGGGTAATTTGGGTTGCACCGAAATTGGCTTTTTCTTTTTCTGTGCTTCTTCCTCATCTTCTTTTTTTATAATTACATCGCTTTCTTCGTCCAGAATTTCTAATACTTCATTGTCATTATTATTAATATCACTTTTTGAAGGTTGCACTTTTGATTCTTCAGAAAATGCTGATAAAGGGCAAACCGAATAAAGAATTAACATTATCAAAAGTAAAAAAGATTTTTTAGTAATGTTTTTCACAGGTGTTTTTTAAACCTCCTCGAGTAAATACTTGAAAAAAATAGCATTGTCATAAAAAAGAAGCACACCGCACAACTCAAACCCGAAGCGATAAGCATGTCATGTGAATGAAAATACAGGGCAGTAGCCCATGAAACAACTGCAAAAGTAGTATATATATACTGGCGGCTCTGGCTATGAGCATATTTTGCTCTTGCGTCAGCTCCTTTTATTTGTATTTTGACTTCACCTTTGCGAATTTTTTCAAGCACCTTTCTAAAATCATCAGCAAGGGTAAGATAGGAAAGAACCGCTTCTTTTAATGATTCGATAATTACCCCCTGCCAGTTTTTCTCTTTTCCTAAAACGAAATCTTTAAGGTAAGGATATATTATCATTGTAGGATTTAGTTCAGGGTCGAGGAAATAAACGAGACCAAAGAGAAGAAGTATGCATCGCTCCAGAAGCACCCATTCCTTTGGAACCCTGAATGTCCCTGTTAGTTCCCTTATTCCTATGTTGAATTTGCTAAGGTCGAGGAGACTTTTAATTCCTATTTCAGGGTCAACTTTAATATCTTTAAGATTTAAGCTTTCAAGATTTATTTCTTCGAGGAACTGACGGTGAAAATATTGAATTATCATCTCTGAAGTTTCTTCACTACCTGTCCTGGCTATAAATCCCATTCTGTCAAGTGCTTTAAGTATCTGGGAAGTATTACGACGAATCAGACCTTCGAGGAATTCAGGAATTCCTGCTTTCATGTTTTTTGATAATGATGCAACTGCTCCGAAATCGAGAAAGGTTATAGAACCATCTTCGTGCACAAGAATATTGCCCGGGTGTGGGTCTGCATGGTATAAACCGTCTATAAAAATCATCTGACAGTATGTCGTTAGAACAAGTTCAGCAAGATTCCTGAGGTTAATTTGAGATTCTTTAAGAGCCTCTACATCAGTAATTTTGTAACCCTTGATAAATGAGGTTGTTAATACTCTCTTCGTTGAGTATTCGGGAAAAACTTTAGGGAAATGTATTCGGGAATTTCCTTCAAAATTCTTCCTTATTGCTTCAATATTTGAGGCTTCTTTTGAAAAATCGAGTTCTTCATCTATCATTTGCTTTATTTGTTGATGGTATTCTTCAATCCCTTGAATAGGAAAGAAAAATCGGATTATTTTCATTATTTTTTTAATCGTGGAAAGGTCTTCTGCGGCTATTCTTTCTATTTCCCAGTGCTGGACCTTAACTGCTACTTCCTCTCCTGTTTTCAATGTCGCCCTGTGTACCTGTGCTATGGAAGCGGAGGCAATAGGTTTTTTGTCAAAAGAAGCAAATATTTTTTCTGGAGGTTCCCCTAATTCTATTTTTATTCTTCTTGATATTTCTTCAAATGGGCGTGGTGTTATTTTATCCTGCAATTTTTCAAGTTCTTCTCTGTATGCAGAAGGAAGAATATTTGTCATGATGCTTATAAGTTGACCCACTTTTATAAAAAGACCCTGGAGACGGGATAGAGTTTCCTGCACTATTTTAGCATTTCGTTTGTTTACTTCATCCACAACAGAAACAAAATAAGACATGCCGCGCAATCTTCGCATAAAGAAAAGCCATAGATAACTGAATATAATTCGAAAAGTTGTTACATAAGCGAGGAAAAATCTAAATTCCTTAACAACAGGTTTTGGAGGAGGTATTTGAGATTCTTCGGAAATTTCCCAGTAATCTATATGAGTCTTATCAGCCATTAAAAATAATAAGTATAATTTTCTTAATAACTCTCTTCAAGGGTTTAAAAATGTTTATAGCATTTTTAGGCATGGTTCAAAATTTAAAAAACACGAGACTAATTATCACCAAAATTGGTAAAAAGGTGGTAAAAATTCATAATTTTTTGTAGGGGCTTGATTTATCAAGCCCAATTTTTTGAACCATGCCCATTTTTAGTAGTGTATTCATTACTTTAAGGCAAGTTTATTTTGGTTCATGATGCCATGCGGGTCAAGAATCTCACGAACCTTTTTCATCAGGTTTTTTGCTCCTTCATCCATCTTTTCGAGGAGTTTTGACCACGCCCATGGGGGTGTTTTATAGGGGACAAAACCAGAATCAAGTAGTTTTTCGACAATTTCCATGTTAAGATTTCTAACCCTTTTCCGCTCATCTGCATCGTTCTTTTTAAAGAAGGAAATAAACCTCAGGACTGAAAAATGTCCCCCTTTCATCGGTCTTGAGACAAAAAAGGGTGGAAAACCTGCCTTTTCCATTATCCCGGTTACTTCTTTAACACCTTCAGATAGTTTGCTTACCGGACCATAGGCACCGACCCATGTTATTCCTCCATAGGGGTGGTTAATGAGAAAATTAAGAGTTGTAGGTTGAACTGAGAAGGGTTTAAGTGAAGGGGCAATTTTTATCAGGTCTTCAATGTTAACCTTTGTCGTTTTTCTTTTTGAAGTTTTTTCTATATGGCTGATTTTTATACCCACCTCTCTTTCTTTCCACATGATTTCCTCATGAGATTTCCCTCCAATGTCAACATAAGCAAAAAATTCATAGTCCCCTGAAGTAAGTTTCATTTTATCGAATATTCCAAAAAGGTATCTGGAAGCTGGCCATGAAATACCTGCAAGGTCTTCACAGAGTCCGAAGTGTCGAGAAAGTGATGACAGAGTTTCAATTCCATCTTCCGCCTTTTCAAAAAGGAGAAAAAATCGTTTTTTAAGTTCAGGTTTTTCCCATAACTGAATTGAAAGTTTTGTAACTATGCCTGTAGTCCCCTGCCATCCTATAAAAAGACCTCCGATGTCAGGAAGAGGGGCTCTGGTTAGCCAGAAATTGGGGTTAGATGGGAAGATAGCCCCCATGCCTGTTTTTACAAAAGAACCATCTGGAAGTAAAACTTCCATACCACCTACAAGTTCCGAGAGAGTTCCATGATTGAGAGAGAGACTTCCAAGTCCATCGAGAATGCAACAGGCAAGGACGGATGAATAAACTGGTGCAAGGGGGTAAGAGAATCCAAGTGGTGGTCGGAGACGATTTAATTCATGAGCAAGCCCTGCCCATGTTACTCCAGGCTGAATTACAGCAATCATATCTTTTTCATTGATGCATTCAATTCTGTTTATTCGGGAGAGTTCGACAATAACTTCTTGAACTGAAGATGGATTGCAAAGTCCCCCCATATTTGTCATGAAGCAGGCAGGAATAATTGGTATAGAATTTTCGTATGCAACTTGAACAAGTGACCTCAATTCCTCAATGCTGTCTGGGATTGCGACGGCAGATGGCATTCGGGGTTCTTCTTCTGTGAAATCCTCACTATAATACTTGAGAATCTCGGGGTCAGTTGTAAAATACCCCTTTTTGACGCATCCTGCGATTTTTTCAATACTATTTACTGCCGTATTCATTTCAAAATACATACTCTCTTATAAATCATACGAAAAATTTTTTCTATTATCAATTAATTGGTTCATATTATAAAATACCAGAATACATTTTGCAGTGGAAATTCTTTAAACTTTATTTTTTTAATTTGCTGTAAAAAATATTTTGTTTTGATTGACTTTTTTATATTATCGTAGTAAAAATAAATTAAAAGCTAAGAAATTATGGGTAAAAAAGGTGCAAAATTAGTAAAAATACAAAAATTTTTCTTTTCAAGACATCCATTTACCCTAATTTTTTATTGTCACAATTTTTGCAATCAATCAATCAATCAATCAATTTTGTCAGTTTATTTTTGTAATTTTTCAATTAGTCATAAGAGCTCCGCCAAATTTGACATATTTTTATAGTAAATAAAAAATATAGTATAATTATATTGTTTTATAAAAAGGAGAATAAAAAATGAAAAAATCAATAATTTTTAATTTATTTTTATTTATAATTTTTTTAGGAAAAAATGCATGGGCTACAGAGGCTTGGTCTATAGTAAGTAATGCTTGCACAATATGGACAGTTGGGGGAAGTGTTGATAATGCAACGCATAATGTTGATACAAGCCCTGCATATGGTTTATATACTACGGTAGATTTATCAGTAAATAATGATGCATACCTCTTTTGTCCTGTTTGGCTTCCGCACGGAAGTTATATAGATACCTTAAAATTTAGGTATTTTGATAATTCAACAGACACTTATATTACTGTCAATTTATTTAAACAGCGGGTCATATATGGAACAACTGAACCTGGTGCGGATGATTACTTTTTGCTTACATCATGCACGAGCGAGGATAAAACAGTACCTGCAATTAAAACTTGTACATTTACTCGTGAGAAAGTATGCAATTACAATGATGGTGTATCCCCGTGCAATGATGATAAAAATATTTTTTTATATTATGTTCAAATTCGTATTCATGGTTACCCTGAAAAACCATTACCAAAAATTTATAGCATATGGGTGTCGGACCCACCGATGTCTACATCTGAATTTTACGAAAATTATAGTGAACCAATAGATTGCGGATTAGCAATAGATAGGTATAATGTAAGATTAGAAATTTCAGAAAAAGAAAAAGAATGCTTTTTTTTCTATGGGATTAGTATTAAATGAAGAGAGTAAAAATTTATATTCATTTTCTTAACTTAATTTTTGTTTGTAATTTTTCGTGTTATGGAAGTGTGCACCTTACTGGAGATATTTCAATTCAGGAATTTCAGAATGAGGATGTAGAAAAAAGTGAAGGAGAAGAATTTGAAGAATTAGTTGAACCGGAGGGAATGGACCAGCTTCCAGTTTGCGGTAATGGAATAGTTGAGCCAGGTGAGCAATGCGACACTATTAATACTGCTCCATGCATAACTTTTTGCAATTCAACTGGAACGATGATTTGCCAGGACTGTAAATGGAGTGATTGCACAATTCCGTCTGATACCTGTAATGGAGTTGATGATGATTGTAATGGCATTATTGATGATGTTTCTGGAGTCGTTTATTGTGGTGATGGATGTTGCAACGGGCAGGAGGATTCATGCACCTGTCCCGGTGACTGTGGGCTTCCACCTCCTCCTTCTCCCACCTTCCAGATTGTCCCCCATAATGGTCAGAGGTTAATGACTCGAAGACCTAATTTTAGATGGTTTTCTTCTGAAGGACAGTGTGGTGAGCCTGAATATACCATTCAGGTAGATGACTCTTGCACGACACCAGGTTTTAGTTCCTGCGATTTTCCTAACCCGGAGATAAATGAATCAGGACTTGAAGTTTTATCCTTTTTGCCTTCCATTGATTTACCAATAAGGTCATCCCCTCCTGTTGGGAAAAGATATTACTGGAGGGTGAGAGCCTGTTATGGCGATTCCTGCTCCCCCTGGTCAGCGGTCTGGTATGTGAATATCGGAATGGCTGAAATTGATTTTGATGGGGACGGTTATGGCGACCTTGCAGTAGGAGCTGACCAAGAATATTTTGGTGAAGGGCGAGGGGGTGGTGCTGTGTATATTTATTATGGTAGTGAAGAAGGATTTCAGAATAATCCGTCAACTATTCTTGAAAATCCACTGGGATGGCAAGGAGTCAATTTTGGATATTATATGGTGCAGTGTGATGCTAATGGAGATGGATATACAGACCTTTTTATTAAGAATTCACCTGGATTTATGAACCAGAGCATCTATTTTTATCCTGGTGGTCCTATGGGGATTTCTTCAGAAAATTTCAGGCAAATGCAGGTTTCAGGGAGTAATTTATTTTATGCAGGTTCGGGAGAAGATATATCCTGCAGTGGTGACCTTAATTTCGATGGCTTTGATGATTTTGTTATTGGAGAACCTTTGTGGAATGGTGTTTTCAGTCACGAGGGGAGGGTGTATGTTTATTTAGGAGATATAACAGGACCGCAGGTGGAGCCTTCTGTAATTTTAGGAAATCCTGACCCTCAGGAGGGAGGAATGTTCGGAACTGAATTAAAATTAATTCGTGACCTTAATGCAGATGGATATGCGGATTTAGTTATTGGTTCTCCTTTATTTGATAATGAAACCACAAATGAAGGAATTATCTATGTTTATTATGGAAATTCTTCAGGAACTGAATCTTACCCTTCAATTGTTATTGAAAATCCAGACCCGGCAGAAACAGCAGAATTTGGAAATGACATTGAAAGTTCAGGGGATATAAATGGGGACGGTTTTGATGATATTGTCGTCGGGACATGGACTTTCAATGGTAGAGAGGAAGATAATAAAGTTTATGTATTCTATGGGGCTAATGAGGGTTTGTCTGAATCCTTTACAAGAATTTACTCTCCAGACGGTGATTCAGACGATGTTTACAATTTTGGTGGCGTGATTGGTTCTGCTTGTGATTTTAATCTTGATGGATACGATGATATTTATATATATACGACATATTCTGGAATAGATTCTGTAATAATTTATAACGGAGGTTCTGCAGGAATTGCAACAATACCATATTTGATTATTCCAGGTCCCGTGCATGATGATAATGACAGAGGAGGGGAATTTGGAATAAGTGGAGGATGTATTGGTGATATAAATCGGGACGGAAATTACGAGATTGCTGCGGGAGCTCACTTGATGCGGGTTGAACGCTGTAATTATTTTATTAGTACAGGAAAAGTATTTATTTATAGTAGTGATGGTCATACAATTTCGCCAGAGCCATCGATAATACTGGAAAATCCATTCTGTAATTCTCTTTCAAATTTTGGAATTTCTCTTTCTACACGGTAGATTCCATTTTTACCATTTCTGTATTGAATTTTTTGGAAGACAGGTAGGTTAGAAGAGAAAGGAGTTAAGGTGGCAAGATTTTTATTTCTGTTGCATAATTTTTAAAAAAATTGTAAAATTTAAATAAAATAATGAAACGGATTTTCAAAGTTGGTGAGAATGTGGTCTGTCCTTCCCATGGAGTGGGGATTGTTTCAGCGATAGAGAACAGGGCAATAGGGGGAGAAGTGAAGAAGTTCTATGTTATTAATATTTTGAGTACAAACATAAAGTTAATGTTGCCAGTGGAATGTGAAAATTCGTCAGGGATTAGAGGGATTGTTGATTTGAAGGGAGTAAAAGAGGTGTTTAAAGTCCTGAAAAGTTCTCCGGATGGGGGGCAAAAAGAAAAAAATGACAGATGGACAAAGAGGTGTAGAAGATACAGCGATATGATTAAAACTGGTTCTCCTGTCAGTCTTGCCGAGGTAACGAGAGACCTGCTACATTTGAGTACGAAAAAAGAACTTTCTTTTGCGGAAAAAAAGATACTTGAAAATGCTCGAAATATGCTTGTTAAAGAACTTGCTCTGGCAAGTTCTAAATCAGAAGATGAAATCAACAGGCAAATAGACAGAATATTTTTTAGGGTTTAAGTTTTCCTTATTTTAAAACCCTTAATTATTACCCTTCCAATTCAAAAGCGTCCTTGCCTGCTCCGCACACCGGGCATTTCCAGTCTGCAGGAAGTTCATCGAAAGAAGTTCCCGGTTTTATCCCATTTTCCGGGTCACCCTTATCCGGGTCGTAAACATAACCACAAACACTGCATACATATTTTTTCATTTTCTTTTTCTCCTCTTTTGCTATACTATAAGTTGGAGCGGTTTTTGGCACGCTCCCTCGTTTGGTTTGTTGATAATATTCATAGGTTAAACAGGTTCCTTCTCCCATTACTTCTGCTGAAGTGACTTCAGCAATAAAAATTGTGTGGGTTCCTGCATCTACCTCCTGAATTACTTTTGCTTCAAGCCATGCAAGCGTATTTTCCTTAAGATAGGGTAGTCCCTGTGGAGTTAAATTGTAAGCAATGTTTGAAAATTTCTCTATTTCCCTTCCACTCTTAAAGCCAAAATGTCCAATGACATTTAGTGGTGTATCCTGAGAGAGAACTGAAATGGCAAAATAGCGAGAGTCATGGATATATTCCCCTGTCAGGTTTTGTTTGTTTATACTTACTGCAATTGTTGGTGGAGAATTTGAAACCTGAAAAACAGTATTCGCAATTTGTCCATTAATTTTATCATTTTTGCGAGAAGAAACCATATACATGCCGTAAGATATTTTCCATAATGCTTTTTCGTCCATATTTTACCCCGTTTTATTAAATTGCAAAATCAGGCTTTCCATAGACCGTGAAGATTGCAGTATTCTCTTGCTGAAATTGTTTCTTCAGAACACATGAACTTGGCTTCAGGTAAGTCACCAGGTTTTAAGTGTTTTCTGTAAATTCTGTCTGAAGTAATTAGTTCTATCCACTCTATGTAATGTTTTTCTTCCATTGGATGTGGCGCACTCCCGATTTTTACAGTAATAATATTACCTTCTCTCTGGATTACAGGGACATGTTTTTCTTTCGAAGCATCCACTGTGTTTTCTGCTTGAAGAACCATCGGTTGATTACAGCAGACAAGTTGTCCTTTTCCGTTATGGACAACTTCAACTATGTTTCCACAAACCATGCATTTGTAAACCTGTTTTAATTCAGTCATTTTTGCACTCCTTTCTTTAATTTTTATTATGTTTTTATTTCAAATTTTTTATTATATCTCCAAGATTTTTCCCTGTTTTGTATGCTTCTTCTATTTCATTATCGTCTGGAATATATTGGAAATTAATCATTTTCAAAGGCATCTCCCATCCCATGCTTTCCATTATTCCTGCAACTTCTTTAGCTCCCTGACCTCCCCATCCATAAGAACCGAATGCCAGACCGATTCTATTTTTAGGGCGCAACCCCTTCAAATATGTCAGGAAACCTGATACTGAAGGGAGCATTCCGTTGTTGAGCGTAGGAGAGCCAATACAAATTGCCCTGGAGGAAAGAACACCAGTAATGATATCTGATATATGGTTTGTTTGAAGGTTTCTTATAATAACTGGTATACCTGCTTCTTCTATGCCCTTTGATATTGCATAAGCTATTTTTTTCGTCGAACCCCACATGGTATCATATATTACTAATGCTTTCTTTTCAGTTTCGTTACTTGCCCACTGCCTGTAGGATTCGATAATTTCCTTTGTAAATTTTCGCCATACTACACCGTGACTCGGGCATATAACCTCTATTTTAAGATTTGAAATTGCATCAAGCACCTTTTTGACCTGTTCAGCATAGGGCATCACAATGTTTGAATAGTATTTTGCAGACTCCTGTTTTAAAATATCCCAGCCAATTTCTTCATCAAAACGCTCAAATGTTGCGATGTGCTGTCCAAAAGCATCATTAGGAAGTAAAGCCCTGCTTTCTACTATGTAAGTTGCCATTGAATCAGGCCAGTGAACCATTGGCATGTGGAAAAATTTCAGAGTGTTTTCCCCGATTTTTATTTCTTCCCCGGAATTAACAATGACAAAATTCCATTCTTTCCTGTAATGTCGGATTAGCCCCCTTTTGCCATTTGGAGATGTGATGACTTTTGCAGCAGGTGCAAGTTCAAGCAAATGAGGGAGGCTACCAGAATGGTCCATTTCAACATGGTTTACCACTATATATTCGATTTTGTCGGGCTCGACTACTTTTTTTATTCTTGTAAGCATCTCCTCGAAAAATTGATTTTTCACTGTATCGACGAGGGTTATCTTATCGTCGATAATGAGATAAGAATTGTATGTTGTTCCTTTTGGTGTAAGATAACCATGGAAATTTCGTATATCCCAATCTATTGCACCGACCCAGAAAATATTGGGTTTTATTTCTAATGCGTTCATTTTAGCCTCTTATGGATACTTTTTATATTACCTGTATTTAAATTTTAAATTTTTAGTCAAATATAATAACTTATGGTTAAATGAAAAGTCCCTTTTCAAAATTTTTTCGTAATAAACGAATATTGGCTAATTTTGCAAAACTCTCGAATGAAAATTATAACATTCTGCTTTACTGCGGTAGTTGGTGAGTGTAGTCGAAGCCACCGAATAACCATATCATTTTCATACCAAATGGTTTATAAATAATAATAAAAAGAACTTTAACATGGAATAGAAACGCGGTTGTTGAATGGAATCAAAATGACCGCCACAGGAAAACAATGAGGAAAAGTTCAGTCATACTATTTGGGGCGCTTGTTATTATTTTTCTGTTCATTTTTTTGAGGTGCAATGATGCGAACCTGAAGAAGAAGGAATTTTATATTTATTTGAAAGAGCAATATGAGATTGCTTTGAAGAGGCTTGAAAAGGAAAAGGTTCAAGATGTGGCTGATGATTTTCGAAAAAAAGTTGATTCCGAACTTCTTAAGTTAGATAGGCCTGATACAGTATGGGACATTTACAGACGCACAATTGTTCCTATTAGATTTCAGGAAGCGGTGGAAAATATTTGCGGAAAAGATGAAGTAGAGAGAAACACTCAAATTGATAAGATTTCCCTTGCAGCGGTTAGTTTAGGTTTTCATGCCGGGGAAAGGTGCGAAAGACTCTATCTATTTTCTGCATTATTCAAGAGTGTGATGCTTCATCGTCTCGAAAATTTTGATAAGAGTTTCAAACTTGATACGAAAATACACGAAAGAATAAAGGGAGCTGAAGATGACCCCGATTGTTTGATTCAGGCAGGATACTTATTTCTGATGGAAGATGAGAAAAAGGCTCTTTTAAAAGCAAGGGGTTTTCTTTCTTCCAGTGAAGGATTTTTGTGCGGACTTTCATTTATTGATTTTTTAGACCCGGGTAATTTAGATGTAATTTTAGAGGGTGTTAAAACAATAGTTGAAAATAGGGAGGGGGGGAGGGAAGAGCTGGGCGAGGTGGAAAGAGGTGACTTGAAAGTTGAAATAGAAGATATTGTTCAGCACATGTCACCTATTATTCGTCAGGATGGAGAATCAGTTTTAAAAAACCTCGAATTAATATACAGAACGAGGTTTTTTACTGGACGCTTTGCTCTTTTCCTTCTTTCAGCAATATCCACACCATGGCATGGAAGTTTCTGGCAGGATGTTGCTCTTTATGGAAGGGGTATGGGAGAGAGGGAACTTGCATTGAATGTTATGGCATCTAAAAAAGATGAAGGGCTTGAATTCTTTAAGAATATATTAAGCAAAAATTATGAGAAAGAATTAAATGAAGATTTTTTAAGAATTATTGCCAATCTTTTCATTACGAAATGGAAGAATTATTCGAGTGAAGCACTAAAGACAAAAGGGATAATACCACTACTAACGGAAAAACTTAGCAGGTATTCTTCGTTAAGGGGTAAAGCGGAGTATTTGAAATTTTTGAGTGCTTTATGGGAAAAGGGAGAGGTTCCGAATCAGATGGAGGATTTTGCGAAAATTGTAGTTTTTGCTCTCGAGCCTGAATTTAATTCCTGTTATCTTCAAGCAAAAGTGGCAAATCCCAATATTGAGGGAGTGTCTGTTAATGTAGAGTTTGAAAGTGGTGGAGATGTAAAGGTTAAAGATATAACTTTTCGAGGAGTAGAAGAAAGTTATAACGAGAAGAAAATTCTGGGTGAATGTTTTGCGGATGCATTTGAACTGGTTAATTTGAAGGGTATATTTAATAAACTGGATTATGATGATGAAGTTGAAAAGACAATAACCCGGGAAATTTCTCTTCCTCTGAAGTATAATAAAGAAGAAAGTTTAATAAAAAATGAAGAGAGCAAAGCAGAAACTAAAAAGATAAGATATCTCAAACCTGTGGTAGAAAATATGATTCTTGGGGGGAGTAAGATATTCAATCAGAGTGAAATCAAGAAATATCTCCAGAATATGGAGGGAATTTTTGCTATTTGTTCCGGTTCTGCCCAACAGGCTACAGGTTTCCCTCTGGGAAGGGTAATGCTTCTATTTGAAATTTCCGATAAGGGAAATTTACAATTAAAAAGGGTTGAGAAGAAAAATAATAATGGTGAGGAATCAGGTATCAAAAAAGAAGAAGGGAGTAAAACTAATAATGGTAATGGGGGAAGGGTGGGAGAATATTTCAAGAAATGTTTAAACAGGGAACTTGCAAAGTATCCATTTCCTGTAAAAGGGAATTTCTCTTCTAATAAGTCATGGATAAAAGTATTCGTTTATTTCCCACCTGTTTCTTTGTAATGCGGTAGCGAAGGTGTCTGAGCGAAGCTGAAGCCACCCAAGATCCTACTTTTTGGGTATTGCCTGGACTTTTGGATGATAGTTATGATGATGACCTGCAGGAGGAGGTGGCGGGGGATAAGCATTGTATTTTTTAGGATATGAATGGGGATAGCCTTTTACATATGTTCCACTTTTTGGTTTCCAGTAACCGGGCACATATCTTACACCGCCAGATACATAAATATAAGTGGGTGCAACCCAGATATATCCGGGTCTATACTGGCATCCTCCACGAATTAAAACCCAGGAATAACCATTCCAGTCATAATAGTCTCCAACCCATACATATCCTTCGGGACATTCATATTCCGTATAGATTATTTCGCCAGGTGGAGGTGAAGGTATAATAACAGGGTCTGGTGCAACTGCATAAGTTTCAGCATAGCATCCATTCAGAATTCCTGTTACTGCTAAAAGAAAAATACTTATGTGTGAAAAACTTTTAATTTTTGTAAATGAGTTCATTTTCCCCTGTTTAAAATAGAACGCTAAAAATTCTAATAAAAATTTTAATATTTATTGCGATATTGTCAATTAATTTTTCACCTAAAATTAAATTCGAAAAATAAAAATTGCGTAGAACTTCATGATTTTCAACATCCACATTTAAATTGAATTTTTGATTTATGTCTGTTATCTTTTTTATCATGCGTGACGAATTTTATTTGAAAGAAATGTTTCCTCCTCCGGAGGATATTTTTATTAAAATTCCTCAACAAAATTCAAGAGCATGGGTTACTGCATTGGAAACTGGAAAATCGCTCTGCGAAAGGGGTGAAGTTGCAGTGTTGATTTTAAACGGGGGAATGGCAACAAGATTTTCCGGAGTTGTAAAAGGGGTTGATGTGGAAGTTTTTGGAAAACCTTTTCTTTACTGGAAACTCAAACAGGTAAAAAAGGTTGCTCCTCGTATTCCTGTTTTTATCATGACATCACCATTTACGCATGAAAAGACTGTAGAATATCTCAAATCTCCTGGGGAGGAAGGAGAAGGTATTTTTATTTTCATGCAGAATGCTTATCCTACAACAAATGAAGATGGTTCCCCCTTTTTGAATGAGGATGGAAAAGTTCGAACGGCTGGAAGGGGACATGGCGATATACTTTTGAGTTTTAGAGAAAGTGGGATGCTCGATAAATTCAAACAAATGGGATGCAGGGTTCTTATGGTTTCAAATGTCGATAATCTTGGTGCAATGCTTGACCCTTTAATTTTAGGAATGCACTTTGGGGCAAAAAAATCTGTAACAATTGAGGTAACAAACCGAAAGGAATCCTATGTTGGAGGTATAGTTGCTATAGTTGATGGAAAACCGATGATTATTGAAAAATTCATACCTGAAGATGATTCTGAAATAGATTCGTATCGGTACTTTAATACAAATACTTTCTATTTCAATACAGAGGTGCTCGATTCAACAATAGACCTTCCTCTCCACAGGGTAGTTAAGGAAGTTAGAGGCAGGAAGGTCATTCAATATGAAAAAATCCTGTGTGAGATTTCACACTATGTTTCCTCCTCCTTTCTCATCGTTCCAGACGAGGGGAGGGAAAGCAGGTTTATACCTGTTAAAACTCCTGCTCATCTTGATTCCTCTCTTGAATTAATGAAGATGGTATTAGAAAGATGGGATTTATTTTGAAATTTTGGCAGAAGAAAATTATTTTCATATTAACTTTTTTTAATTTCCTGTGGCTTTCTAACTGTGGAAAGTATCACCCACAAAAAAGGTTAAAACTGGGTTTTGAAAAAGTTTTAAAGTCGTTTCCAAACGGAATAAACATCAATTCAATATCAATTGCACCAGCTGGAAAGGAAAAGTTATTCATTGCATGGTCTAACGATAATGGGGTTCATGGAATTGTAATGAACAGAGATGGTAAGGTTATTAGAGAAATTTCAATACAGGATACTCCAGTAAAATTTATTTCTATTGCAGGTGCTGAATGTGGAACAGAAGTCGGAGAGATTTTAATTTTAATAGTTCCTTTTACATCGCCTGTGGAAGGTAACAAAGAGGCAACACTTGGTATCGTTGATATAAAGGGAGAAGAGAACATTAAATGGGTGAGTACAGGAACTGTAGGTCCATATTCCTTAGGTGGGACAGTTTCCGCAACATGTCAGAGGGGTGTGGTGGCATTACATACGGGTAGAATTGGAGATTTTTCTATTGAAGTTGCTGGAATAGATATTCAAAAGGGTTCTCTGCTTTGGCAAAAGAGAATTTCTGAAGAAGGAACAAATGCCTTTTTACCGTCCGTTTATTTAAAAGGAAAATTATCTGTGGTAGGATGGTTTGAGAAGAAAATAAGTATCACGAGGAAGGATGAAGACAGTTCTGAGGGGATATTGAAAATAGCGTTAATTGAAGAAGACGGAACAACTCGTTTCTTGCCTTCCCATCTTGCTGTTAGCAAATTATCTTTCTTCTCACCTGCTCTGTTTTTTGACGGCAAATATATTGTTGTAATTTACAAAGACCGTCCGGAAGATGAATATCATGATGGGCTTTATATGATAAAGACTGATACTGAAGGGAAGAAAAAAACATCCCCCATTCGGATTGCAAGGGCTGATGGTAATTCTAATCCGGTGCTGATTCCACTTCCATTCATAGGTTATTCTGTTCTGGTTTTGCGGAAGTTAGCAGGAGACAGCCTCGTTGGAATAAATTTAATTGATGATAATGGCAGGAAGTTGCAAAAGGAAATTCAAATTTACAGCCATGGAATGAAAATGGCAAATACATCTGCAGTATTCATTGACGGAAAAATTTTTGTTGTTTATTCTGTATGTCTTAAAGGAAAATGTAAACTTTGCGTAATGGATGTGAGAGTGGATATTCATTGAAATAACTGAAGTTACGGCATTGTTCAAAATTTAAAAAAATATGATATGAATTTTCCAAGAAGAGGAGTAATTATTTGTTTTTTTGTAGGGGCGTGATTTATCACGCCCAATTTTTTGACTATACCGAACTTACAATTATGAAATGCTTGACTGGAAGTAATTTAAAATGAAAATATTAGCTTTTCATGGGAGTCCAAGGAGAGGGGGAAATAGTGAAATTCTTCTTGAACATGCATTGCGTGCTGTGAGGGATTCGGCGCATGAAGTAACACTCTTTACCCCTTCGAGTATGGATATTGCTCCGTGCAAAAATTGTGGTGGGTGTAATTTAACTGGTGTATGCACTACTAAAGATGAAATGTCCATTGTTTATGAGGCTATAAGAAAATGTGACAGAGTTATTATTTCATCTCCTGTTTTTTTTCTTGGTCTTCCATCGCAGATGAAAAAAGTTATAGACAGGTGTCAGGCTTTCTGGGTTGAAAAATATGTTTTAAATAAACCAATTCAACCTAAAAATTCTGGCAGAAAAGGACTTTTTCTGGTTGTTGGGGGGATGAAAAGCGAAGCAGGTTACAGGTGTGCATGGGAAACGGTGAAAGCTTTTTTTAAGACAGTTAGCATTAATGAATTCGAGTTTTTGCCTTTCCCCGGTTTTGATGAAAAGGGTGCTATTGAAAAGAGTTTGGTTTCTCTTGAATCGGCGTTTATGGCTGGCAGGAGATTGATTGAATAGTTTTAAAGGATTAAGGGAAAATGAAAATTTTAGAGGAAATTATTAAAAGAGGGTTTAAGGGAAGGGTCGTTGAAAATTACCCGCTGTCTGAATTGACTACATATAAAACTGGAGGTCCAGCGGAAATTCTGGTTGAGCCATCGTTGGTAGAAGATATTTCTATTATTTTGAATATAGTGAAGGAGAGAGAAATTCCACTTTATATTATAGGGGGTGGTTCGAAGATTCTTGCTCCGGATGAAGGTGTGCGCGGTATAGTTATGCTCATTGGTGATTTGATGAGTGGAATTGAAATTGTGGGGCAAGAAGTAAATGTTTTAGCAGGGACTACGGATAGCGAAGTTGCTCGAAAATGTGTTGAAAAAGGATTGAGTGGTTTAGAATGGATTGCGGATTTACCCGGCAGAATTGGTGGCTCTATTGTGCAGAATGCAGGAATGAATGAAAGGACGATTTCGGATAAACTGATTTCAGTGAAATATTTTCGAAGTGATGGAATTCTTCGTGAGACACCTCGCCAGCAACTCGATTTTGGATACAGGTCAAGTTCATTTAAAAGATGGGGGGATTCTATAATTGTTTCTGCAAAGTTTATGCTTGATTATGGAGACCCACAGTTTTTGAAAATGAAAATGGAGGAAATAATAGATTCGAGACATAAAAAATTTCCTGTGAAATATCCATCCTGTGGCAGTGTTTTCAAGCGTCCTCAAGGTCATTATCCAGGGAAACTCATAGAGGAATGTTTTCCTAATGGGATGAAAATTGGTGGTGCTATGATAAGTCCTCTTCATCATAACTTTATAGTTAATACAGGAAATGCAAAATCATCGGATATAAGAGAACTCATTGATAAAATTGTCGAAAAAGTTTATGAGAAGACCTCTATTATTCTTGAAAGAGAACTCATTTATATGGAAGAAACCCGCTTTTTAAAAAAATCAGATTGAAAGGTTATTGAGAATTTGCAGAATTTTTTCTTTTTCAATTTCGCCTTCCACTATTACTCCTCTGTCGAGAAGAATTGTTTTGAGACTTTCAACCCATTTATCAATTCCCAATTTTATAATGCGTTTGTTTTTTGAAGCACGAGCAAGGAATGTGTTTATTTCATTGGCAAACCAGATGGTTTTAATATCCTCACCGGGAAGAATACCGAGCCTCAAATGAATGTTGCTATTATTTGTTACACTCAGCATCAGACTACCTCCAGCAATGGACTTCAGTCTTTTCCCCTCCAGCCAGTCACTGAATATCACAGGAACTTTCGCATATGCTATTAGCATGGCATCCTTTTTAACACTTTTTTTGAAGAGGTATGATAGGGAATGAGAAAACGAATTTGCAGTTTTTTTCTGGTCAATTAAATCTGCACAGTATGCGACGAGTGTTTCGGAACCACTTGCATAAATTGATTCTCCAAGTTTTACAAATAGGTTATCTTTTATTTCGAGAGCCCTCCTTCTTCGAATTTCTTTTGGAACAGGTGTGGAACCAATTCTGTTTGACCACTCTTTTACTATTTCAAAAGTTCTGTCTTCATCCATATCTATATCGGCGATAACGAGCATTTCAAATCCACTGCTTGCCGGATAAAAGGCTATTAATACAGTTTTGAGGTTTTCAAACACTTCCTGGGATGGAAGAGAGGAGGAACTATTTTTAAGAAACTTTTCCATGTCAGAATAGGGGAGGGTGTTTTTAAGTTTTTTTATATCTACCCATGCAATAAGCATTGCTCCGGGAGGTGTTATTCGTGATGAGCTTTCAATATTTTTTATAGGGGATTCTATTACTGCTGCTGGTTTCTGGATGTTTTGAGGTGTTGAACTCGAGCATGAAATAAAAAATATAAAAAACAGAGCAAGAAAAGAAAATTTTTTTTGCATTAGCGGGGCGGACGGGGCTCGAACCCGCGGCCTCCGGCTTGACAGGCCGGCGTTATAACCGACTTAACTACCGCCCCTATTTTAATGCTTCGAAAAATAAAAAGGGCATGGACAATAATTTGATAGTTGAAGGCTATCAATAAAACTATGAAAAAATTTCAAATTTAGAAAATATTTCATAGTGCAACTTCTAATATTTATTTGGGTTAGAAGCTGGGTTAGAAGCAAAATTGAAAACGTTATTTGTGGCACTTTTTATGCGTCCCTATAATAGTGGAAGAGTATAGGTTAAAAAATGAATATAAAATATTCTTATTTACTTGCATTTATTGGTTTATTAGTATTTTTGTGTTTAAATAGTTGTCGTAGCAAATGTCAATTGGAATTAGGCGAGTTGGAATTGTTTACCGTTAAGGAAGGGCAGCCAAATTGCGGATTGGATATTGTCGAGCCCCCTTTGATTGATCCTTTAAATGCTTGCTTAGAGGGGAATGTTATTTTTGGTCCCAAAATTTATAGAAGGGAATCAGGAGCACCGCAAGATTTCGAGGAGGATTTCTACATCCCTGAAAGCGGGGCAATATGCGTTTCTCTCATGAATGGTAATTCTTCTGATAAAAGTACAAGAGTTTCATCAGCTATTGTAAAAGTTGATGGAGAAGAACTTATTGCTCCAGATTCTTTTAATAAAAACATTCCTTACATTGAAAAAGGTAAAATTGTTATAGAAGGATATCACAAAATATCTGTGTCTTTATATTCCCAGCCCGGTTCTTATATAGAAATTAGCATCAAATTTGCGCCTTATCCATATCCTCCACATCATCTCTTGCAAAGCAGTTGTGGGCACTTTAGCATATATAATTTAAATGCATCTCCCAATCCATTCTTCCCTCCTATTGATTATTATTCCACTTTTTCAATAAATATGGATATATATAGCCTGCCAGGTTTTCCATCAGGAAAATTTTCTTATAGAATAGATTATGCTTTTCAGATTTTAAATGGCACTACATGTGATCTGATGCGTAAATTGGAAGGTAACATTGATATCCAAAAACATGGCAATGTTTCTGTTTCCGAGAAATGGGATGGAACAGATGCTGGAGGTGGGATTGTGCCTGATGGGATATATTATTATCGTTTTATAGGAACGCTTGTTAAAGTTAAGAAAGATACAGGAGACCAAGAAATTATAGATTATGTGATTTCACAATGGCAGTACATTTATAAAGAAACACCAGTAGAAGTAGAAGAGTTGTGGCATGCAGATACAACTCCATCTGGAATATTTGCTCATGTTAGACCAATCTTGGGAACAAGGAAAATAATAGTAGATGCCGGACCGACAGTTTACAAAATCGATGCCTTAGGCACAAAGTCATTAATTTTCAACGAAGGGACAGAAAGAAAACCCAAAATGCATCCAATGGGAAATATTTTTGGTGTATATAAACCTGGTATATTTTCAGTTTATGATGAGGATGGAACCATCCTTTCATCTTTTCCTTCTCATGAATATTATTTTTTCAGATTTATTCCAAGAAGCGATAGAATTTTAGGTTATCATCTTTTATGGATGATTGAAGATTTCGGAATTGTAGATAGAATTGATATTATGGCTTACGACGGGTCAATTTTCAATTCTATCAATTTTAACAACTTAAGTATTTCAGTGGCTTCTATGAACGGAAACTTTTTATTTATTAGCACAGATACCGAATTAATAAAATTTAATCTTGACGGCACCGAACAATGGCGATTGCCTGTTCAATTAAAAAATTACAAAGTATCAGAAAATGGCGACAAGCTAATAGGTGTATCATATCAAGATAGCAAAACAATTTTTCATTATGAAGAAAATGTTCTTTTAAATTCCACTACTTTAGAAGAACCTATATGGGATATATCAATTTCACCTGATGGGATTTATTCAATAGCCACTACTTCGAACAAGGTGCATATTTTTGTGGATGCATCTTTTCGAAAAAGCGTTACATTGCCGTTAAGATGGACAGTTACTGCCGATATTTCAAATGTTGGTGAAATTGTAGTTAGCGGTCAATCTGAAGACCATCAAGGTCATGTTCTTTTAATAAGCAACTGGGGAAATTTATTATGGGAAATTGAAACATGTATAGATGGTAATGGCTGGAGACCATATGTAGAATATATTTTCGATGATGATACTTTTTATATAAAAACCAGAGATGGAATAAGTTTGTTTAGTATAAAAAGATTTCCATAAAAATAAAGAACTGAGGGAATAAAATGAAAAGAAAAAAATATTATATATTTCCTCCAATTGCCATTTTGATACAGCTAATTATTTTTACGAAAGCAGAAAGTGTCCTTTCGTATGAACCATATTCTCTCAATTGGCCAGTTATGAGTTACGAATGTAAAGACGATCCCGAGAGTCCATATTGTGTAACGAGATATGAATTAGGAACATCTGCTGGTGAATGTCAGAATTTTTCGTGGGCACCACCCATGTATATTCATCCTGGAATAGATATTCGTGGATACGGATACCACAGGGATGTTCCAGATCCTACTGGTTACTCAGGAGATATAATAAGGTTAATTGCTGATGGATATATATGGGTAACTTCGAATATAGATGAGGACGGATGTCAGGAGCAAAATTCTTGCAGACTGTATATACTTGATAATACGGATATAGAAAATTCCAATTACATATATTATTATAGTCACTTGTCTTTGGATAACGAAGATACGGAAACTACATCCGAGGTTCGAGAAGCAATTGTTAATGCTTGGCAATCTGTGATAGTTAGCCCAACTGATGCACGAAGAGTTAAAGTTGCAGAAAAAAACAAAGTTTCAGAGGGACAAATACTCGCCAGAATAACGAGATTTTATTCTTTATATGAATTCTGGGATCATCTACATCTTAATATAATAGATGCTAAAGGGAATTACGATGCATTAAATCCACTTTTAGCGCTAAAAAAGACTGAATTTATTGACGATGGAAATCCTGAAATATTCGAAATTAGATTTAGGCCAAATGAGGATGCCACAAGATGGATTGAACCAGAAGGAGAATGTAAAGTTTTTAGGGGGAATCTTGATTTAGATATAGTTGCCAGAATGAAAGATAAATTTGGAAGAAATCCAACACTTAAAGGAACGGATTCAATAGGAATATATTCTGCTAACTATATTATTAGAAACACTCGCACAGGGGAAACATATAATGGGACATGGTATAGATTTGACAGGATTCCTATTAAATGCACTGGAAGCCAAAGAGGGTCAGAATGTTTGGATAAACTTAGCATTGAAGAATTCTTTGATTACTCAATTTACAATAGTCCTGATTCAGCCTTTGTTCCAGCCGAAAATTACGCTCCATTATTATTTGATTCTCGTTCTGATACAATATGGACTGGGGGATCACTAACTGAGAAATTTTTCTATATTCTAACAAACGAGTGGGCAATAGATGGTTCATGGGATACAACTTTATATGATGATGGAAGATACCAGATAACTGTAGAAGCCTGGGATGAAGAAGGAAATGGAGATGCATTAAGCACATTCGTTTATGTTAATAATGTAGAACCTGTTTTTCAAGCAATTCCAGATGCTTATTTAAGAGATAATCCAGATGATAATGGAGCAATTCCATCGACTTCTGGCGGAAGACCCTTCTGGACAAGTCCTGATATAGTTGTTTGGCTCCCTCCCCCAGAAGATCCGGAAAGAGAACCAGATTTATTGAGTAATACCCCGGAAGAGGAAGTTTTAATGGCAGGTTTTACATACAAGGTTTATATAAGGCTTTTAAATGAAGGGAATTGTGTTGATGTTCCAAATGTGAAAGTCAAAATATATTCTGCAAATCCACAGGCAGTATTAAATACAGAGGAGATAAATTGTATAAGTACCCCATGTCCTGAAGGTGAAAGGCATTGTGAATGCCCTTATTTTGTAGGAGATCCTGATCATCCAGAAGGAGTTACTGTCCCTGCTGGAGGAAGAGTATTTATTGGACCATTTTATTATACACCGCAGGAATGGGAGGTTGAATACGGTGGACATCGCTGTATAATAGCCATGATAGATTCGGCTGATGATCCCATTAAAAGAGAGGAAAATATCAATGTTGCAGAAGACAATAATATTGCTCAGTTAAATGTTCAGGTAGGCACAACTGAGTATATAATTTATAACCCGGAGCCATCCCCGGCAGAGGTTCAACTCAAATTCAGATGCAATAAGTTTCCAATTTATGATGCTGGTAGTCTTGTTGAGATGATGATCGATTACCATCCTGCCCTTGAAATGTCATGGCGAAATGTTCCTGGAACAGAGTTTGAACTTGATGAAATAGAGAATAAGATTCGTCTAAGGTTTCTTTGGTGCAATATTGCTTTGCCACCGGTAGTTTTAAATGCTCATGAATTGATTCCTGCAAGTGTGCATCTTGATCTGCCTGAAACTGCAGTTGGGAGGTTTTTTGTGGATTTCTACGAATATGTAAATTCACAATTACGAGGGGGGGTATCATTTTATATTGATGGAGTAATTCTAATATAGGAGAATAAAGAATGTGTAAATTTTCTTTTATTTTCTTAACAATAAATATATTATTTGGCTGTTCGAAATCTCCCCAATTCGAAAATAAAAATGATTGTCATATTGTTAAGTTTGCCGATCCAAACCTTGAAATGACGGTTCGGGAAGAATCAGGTATCCTGGATGGTCCTTTATATGGAGAATCGCTTAGTAAATTGACTAAATTAAATGCTAAGTCGAAAGAAATATCTGATATTTCAGGGGTGGAATGCTTAACAGGACTTAAACTTTTGTATTTAAGCAGGAATAAGATCGAAGATATAACTCCCATATCATATCTTTCAAATTTGGACGGATTGTTTATTACATCAAACAATATTCACGATTTAAGGCCATTAGAGTCACTTAAAAAATTAACAACATTAGACCTTTGTTGTAATAAAATTGAGGACATAACACCTCTTTCAGCCCTTACTAATTTGGATTCCTTGGGATTAGAAGACAATATGATAAAAGATATTAGGGCACTGTCCTCTCTCAATAAACTTCGGGAATTATATCTACCGCGAAATAAAATTGAAAGTCTTGATGGATTACCAGTATTAACATCAAGCATGGAAGAATTCAGTGCTGACGGAAATCCTTTAAAAAACATAAATGGTATAAAAAATTTAGTTTCTTTACAGTATTTGAGTTTAGAAGAATGTTCGCTTACGGATATATCTCCTTTAAGTGAATTAAAGGAATTAAGGGTAGTTTGGCTTAATAATAATTATATTAGCGATGCATCACCATTAGGGGAATTGCAAGAACTTGATGAAATACATCTCGATAATAATTTGATTGAGGATATCTCTTCCTTTGCAAGTTTGCTTAATTTATATGAGTTGCATCTTAATAATAATTTTATTCGGGATATTTCTACTTTAAGAAATTTAATAAAATTGGGGTATTTGTACCTCAAAGATAACGAAATCCGGGACATTGCTCCCATTGCCCATCTTGGCCATCTTGAAGAAGGAAGTCTTCTCTTGCTTGAATTAAACGGGAATCCATTGAACATAGAATCCCAAACCATCCACATACCAAGACTTTGTGAATCGGGAGTATATGTAACATGGAACCAAGAGGATTACTGTAACGGTCCTCCCTACTGGGACTGAGAGGAAAGATAAAATTTTTACCTGAATTCCATTCATCGTTTAAGAAAGAAAGGAATTTTTCCTTTCATCGAGAAAATCACTAAGAAATCTTCCCCAAAAGTGCCAAATGCAGGTTCTCCCAATAGCACCTGCGATAGTAGCACACAATTGTTTCTCATTCAGAAAAATGTTTTTAATGCTATCAACCAACAAAATATGCTGGCTATTCCTGAAAGTGCTATTATTGGAAGGGAAAATGGAAAAATTGTTTTTGCGATTGACAATGGGGAAAGTGGTAATTTTCTATTTGTCTAAAAATGGCATGTATTTCTTGATTAATTTTTTTATATTTTAAAATTCATTAGTAATGTGAGTATGTTAATGGAGACCTTCGAGGAGGAATGACATTATGTGTTTTATATTTGATATTATTATGCTGGTGTTCAAAAGGAGTGGTAAAATTTAATGATACTGAAGTAATTAATAACAATAGTTTAGCTAAAAATTTTTATTTTTATAAATTTTCAGATATAAATTTGTGCCCAGAAACATAGCTCAATTCATTTTTTTCGTTGAAAAAACTCGTATCCGATACAATCAGGAAATTTTAGAAAAATATTAAAAATCGTCTATTATTCTTGAAAAAGAACTCATTTATATGGAAGAAACCCGCTTTTTTAAAAAAATCAATTTGAAAGGTTATTGAGAATTTGCAGAATTTTTTCTTTTTCAATTTCGCCTTCCACTATTACTCCTCTGTCGAGAAGAATTGTTTTGAGACTTTCAACCCATTTATCAATTCCCAATTTTATAATGCGTTTGTTTTTTGAAGCACGAGCAAGGAATGTGTTTATTTCATTGGCAAACCAGATGGTTTTAATATCCTCACCGGGAAGAATACCGAGCCTCAAATGAATGTTGCTATTATTTGTTACACTCAGCATCAGACTACCTCCAGCAATGGACTTCAGTCTTTTCCCCTCCAGCCAGTCACTGAATATCACAGGAACTTTCGCATATGCTATTAGCATGGCATCCTTTTTAACACTTTTTTTGAAGAGGTATGATAGGGAATGAGAAAACGAATTTGCAGTTTTTTTCTGGTCAATTAAATCTGCACAGTATGCGACGAGTGTTTCGGAACCACTTGCATAAATTGATTCTCCAAGTTTTACAAATAGGTTATCTTTTATTTCGAGAGCCCTCCTTCTTCGAATTTCTTTTGGAACAGGTGTGGAACCAATTCTGTTTGACCACTCTTTTACTATTTCAAAAGTTCTGTCTTCATCCATATCTATATCGGCGATAACGAGCATTTCAAATCCACTGCTTGCCGGATAAAAGGCTATTAATACAGTTTTGAGGTTTTCAAACACTTCCTGGGATGGAAGAGAGGAGGAACTATTTTTAAGAAACTTTTCCATGTCAGAATAGGGGAGGGTGTTTTTAAGTTTTTTTATATCTACCCATGCAATAAGCATTGCTCCGGGAGGTGTTATTCGTGATGAGCTTTCAATATTTTTTATAGGGGATTCTATTACTGCTGCTGGTTTCTGGATGTTTTGAGGTGTTGAACTCGAGCATGAAATAAAAAATATAAAAAACAGAGCAAGAAAAGAAAATTTTTTTTGCATTAGCGGGGCGGACGGGGCTCGAACCCGCGGCCTCCGGCTTGACAGGCCGGCGTTATAACCGACTTAACTACCGCCCCTATGATTTGAGGTATTTTTGTATCTCATGTTTTACTAAAAATGTCAATATTATTTTATTATTGCTGATAAGTCGAGATATTTTTTTGAAAGGTCAGATAGAATTTCAAGTTTTTCATTGTCTTCTTTTGTAAGTAGTTTTTCCATATCATCAATTTGTTTTGCTGTGTAGAATGTTTCCCATGGCACAGCAAGCAGAGGAATATTATGCTGAGACGCTTTGGATATTATGTTTGCTGGCGGTAAAATATCATTTGTTATTACAACGCAACTTGAATTTGTTTCGATTGCTGCTAAAATCATGTCGCTTCTATCACCACTTGTAATTATCATTTTCTTTTCTTCTTTAAATGCAGGATGCTTCATAGCATTTGGAACCGACATGGCTCCAACAAGCACCGTTTTTATTATTTTGCCTAACCCACCTTCGCCTGCAACTACCTTTGCAAAAAGTTTTTCAGCTACATAACCAGCGGTTATATATGTTAGTTCCTGCCTGTAAGGAACTATTCCTAAAACTCTGATACCCATTTTTGAAATGATGTCGAAATGGGATTGTTTGAAGTCATCCACATCCTGAATTTTGTTTATTATAACACCGGTAAAATCCACTTCTTCCTTTAATGCTTTTATGTAACCTTCAAAGTGGGCAAGGTTATCGAGTATTACATTATCACTTCCTGATGTTACTAAAACAAATGAGGCTTCAAGGTATTTTGCAATTGAGATTGCATCGAGATAAACAGATTTCCCATAAGTTATGTCACCCCCTCCTTCCACAAGGAGAAGATTTTTCTCTTTCCCGGAATGTTTGGCAAATTCTATTACTTTCTCCTTTATCATATTCCTGTCATACATGTATCTGAGTTTTGAATGGTCGAAACCAATTGACATGTCTTCAGGTAATTCTTCGAGGTTAAATAAACTTGCAATCAGGGCTGAATCATAGTCCCATAGTCTCTTTTTCTTATAAATGAGTTTATCTCCGAGTGGCTTTAGATATCCGAATTTTTCACCAGTTGATTTTGCAATTCCTGCAATGATTGATGTTTTTCCTGCGTATTGATTTGTTGAAGCAAAAACTATCTTTTTCATTTGTTTTCCCTCATATCTTTACTTAAAATTATCCTTGTGTCGAGTGCTGTTATACCTGCTTTTTCATCATGAACAACAAGGGGATTGATTTCGATGTCTGAAATTTCGGGGCACAAATATAAAATGGAACCAATTTTAACTATCGTTTCAATAACTTTGCTTACATCCTTTTTTGCTTCACCTCGAACTCCGAGAAGAAGGGTGTATGCTCTTGTTTCACTTATCATATGAAGTATTTCTTCAGTGCGTAATGGAAAGGCTCTGAATGATGTATCTTTCATAACTTCAACATATTTGCCTCCGAGCCCAAACATTACTATTGGTCCAAAAGAATTATCCCTCATGGCTCCAACGATTGTTTCCACTCCACCTGTTATCATTTCAGCAATTTCAACTCCTTCAATTCTTGCTGATTTAAAATGCTTTTTGCAATTGTGCATAATAGCCTGGAAAGCGTCTATTATCTCCTGCTTGTCGTTTAAATTCAATGCAACACCCCCGACATCGCTTTTATGTGTAATATCAGGTGAAACAATTTTCATTGCTACCGGATAACCGATTTTTTCACTATAGGAGATCGCTTCCTCAATATTACGGGCTATCATGCTCTTTGGAGTTTTTATTTCGAGATATTGCATGATGCCTCTTGCTTCAGCAGGAAGAAGGAAATGCCTCCCGTTACTTTTTGCCTGATGAATAATGCTCTTTATTTTTTGCAATTCAGTTTTAGCCAAAGGATGAAGGATAGTATCAATTTTTTCTTCTACTATTTTTTCTTTTTTAAGTCTGTAATTTGAGTAAAGCGCTCCAAAGCATGATACTGCCTCATCTGTATCGCTGAAAGCTGAAATCTTTAGTTTTTTCAGACTATTGAGAACATTATCAAGTGTTTCTCCTCCAAAGAGCGAAAATACAATTGGTTTTGTAAATTTTCTTTTTGATAAAAATTCTTCTATTACTGAAGTTATCGTTAAAGCATCGAAAGTTGCAGTTTCACAAAGCAGGCAAATAATAGAATGAATCGCTTTTGAATCGAGTGCTGAATTTATTGCGACTTCGAAGTCCTTTGCAGTAGCCTGTCCTGTCAGGTCTATTGGGTTTTTATACGAACCGAATTCAGGAACGCAAGTTGAAAAAGTTTGTTTTAAATCGCTGATGTCATCATAAAGATTTACACCATATTTCTCGCATGAATCTGTAGCCATAACTCCAACACCACCACCATTAGTTATTATAACAGTGTTTTCCCCTTCAGGTTGTGGTGATGTTGATAGAAATTTGCACCATTCGAGCGCTTCCCTGATTGTTTCTGCTTGCAGGGCTCCGCATTGTTTCATAATCTTTGAAAATATTGTGTATGACCCTGCAAGAGAACCCGTATGAGAAGCAGCAGCAATTGCTCCCCTTTTTGATTTTCCCGCTTTGATTACTATTACCGGTTTTATTCTGGTGGCGCGCCGAAGAGTTTCAACAAGGGTATCTCCATGTTTAACACCTTCGATATAAATAAGTATAACTTTTGTATCGTTGTGGGTGCAAAAATATTCGAGCAGGTCTGCTTCATTAATGTCGGACTTATTCCCAACTGACACGATTGCCGATAGACCGATATTTTCGAAACTCGTTTTTCCTATCATTGCCACGCCGAGCGCTCCACTTTGAGTGATTATTGCAACATTTCCTTTTTTAATATTTCCAGGTCCAAATGTGGCATTTATTGGTGCTGAACCTGAATAAATACCGAAAATATTCGGTCCCAAAATTCTCATTCCGTTTTTTAGAGCAAAATCTACAATTCTTTTCTCTTCTTCGATATTTCCTATTTCAGAAAAACCGGAAGAGATTATTGAAAGAAATTTTGTGCTTTTGAGAGCGCAGGATTTGACACTTTCGAAAACTCTATTTGCGGGAACCGCTATTACTGCAAGGTCTATTTCGTCAGGTAGAAGGGTAATATCCTGATAAACATTGTAGCCAAGAATATTACCTCCTTTGGGGTTTACGGGTAAAACAATGCCAGGATAGCCACTTGATTTTATGTTCTCGATTATTTTAAATCCAATTTTGGATGGATTCTGCGAAGCACCAATTATTGCTACTGTTCGGGGTTCGAAAAGGTATTTTATTTCGGGCCTGGTTGTCATGGTTTATGTTGTTTATGTTATTTTCTTAGATTTACCTGAACCTGATTGAAAGTTCATAAACCCCCTCACTCAGTCTTTTTGTTATGTCAAACCCCATCTTGTCAAAGAGGTGAAGCATAGGCCTGTTTTCCATCAAAACTTCTGCTGAGAAACCAAGAAGCCCCTGCCTCTTTGCCAGAAATGTTAAATAGGATAGTAGTTCTGTTCCTATTCCTTTATTTTGATATTCGTCCCTTACCGCAAATGCCACTTCCGCTGTATGGGTTGTTTCGTATATGCCGTATTGACCCACGCCGACAACTATTTCCCTTTCGTTTTCTTTTACAATTGCAAGAATTATTATCTCTTTTGAAAAGTCAACAACGACGAATTCCTGTAATCGTTCGTGAGGCATATCCTTTCTCATGGAAATAAATCTTCTGTAAAGGCTATTATCTGAAAGAGAGTAGAAGAAATCTTTTAGTAGAGGTTCGTCGCTTAATTTTGGTGGTCGCAAAAATATTTCGATACCCTTTTTTGTTGTTATGAATCTTTCAAGTTCTTCTGGATATTCCCCTTTTTTGCCAGGAATGAAAGCCTGGTCCTTGTAAATGAGATTTCTTTTTTTTGCTTCTTCTATGAGATATCCTCTAAAGTTTGGATGAGCTATAGCGATGAGTTCCATCGCCCTTTCACGAATGTTTTTGCCATGAAGGTATGCAATGCCGTATTCAGTAACAACATAGTGAATATCACCTCTATGAAGTGTAACACCAGCACCTTCTTTCAAAAATGGAACTATTCTTGATGTTTTTCCATCTTCTGCAGTGGATTTGAGAGCAAGAATTGTCTTTCCTCTTTTTGAAAGAACTGCCCCCCTCATAAAATCTGCCTGACCACCAACTCCACTGAAGAAAAAACTTCCAAGCGATTCAGCGGTTGCCTGCCCCGTCAGGTCAATTTCAAGAGCGCTATTTATTGCAACTATATTATCATGCTGCGCTATAATAAGGGGGTTATTTGTATAATCTATGGTTTTAAATTCTATTTGAGGATTGTCATCTATGTAATCGTAAGTTTCTCTCCTCCCCATGCAGAATGAGGCAACCGTTTTTCCTCTGTCGATTTTTTTCATTGTGTTGTCGATTACACCCAATTTCATGAGCTCGACTATTCCGTCACTCAGAAGTTCAGTATGAACTCCGAGATGTTTTTTGGAAGTGAGATTCGAAAGAATGGCATTTGGAATACTTCCATATCCAACTTGAATTGTATCGCCGTCTTCTACAAGGGTAGAGACATATTTACCTATTTGTCTGGTGATTTCGGTCTGGGGTTCTGTTTCAAATTCAAGTATGGGTTCGTCCTTGATGACCGCGAAATTTATATCTTTAATGTTGATAAAGCCATCACCGTGAACTCTCGGCATCCGGGGGTTTATCTGGGCTATAACGAGTCGAGCAACTTCACAGGCTGATTTTACAATATCTACACTCACGCCAAGGCTGACATACCCGTGATGGTCTGGTAAAGATGTTTGAATCAATGCCACATCAACTGGAACTTTTCCCCTTCGAAGCATATCTGGAACCTGAGAAAGAAAAATGGGGGTGTAATCAGCCTTACCTTCGTTAACAGATGTTCTTGTGTTCGGACCCACAAAGAAGGAGTTATGTCTAAAATTTGCTTTGAATTTTTCGTTTGTATAGGGGGCAAGACCCAGTGTCCAGACATGTATTACTTCTGCATCGAAAAGTGTATTTGGATTCGATTCAACATATTGGATGAGTGACTGAACCAGATACTGCGGTTCGCTGCATCCTGTTCCAATGAATATTCTTGCCCCTCTTCGGATATGCCTGAAAATTGTTTCTAAGGGCTGGAATTTTTCAGGATATTTATTTTTAATATCGCTAATTATACTCATTTTTGAATAAATTACTTGCCCTTATATACCAGTCAGGTAAAAATATCAACTGAAGTATCTAATGTTTGCAATTTGCCCCAATTTCAATAAAATTAGTAAGTTTTTCATTTATTTGCTATGAAAATACACCTGCCAACTAACTATGTAATTGAGCATAGGATTTATGGCATGGTTCAAAAAATTGGGCGTGATAAATCACGCCCCTACAAAAAATGGTGGTTTTTTGCCACTTTTTAATACTTTTGTAGGGGCGAACGGCCGTTCGCCCCTACCTTTTGAACCATGCCGGATTTATTCCCTGTTCCTGAGCAGGGTCGAAATCACCACATTTGATTTAAAGGCTTTAGAATCTCAATTTATAGAAAAATAACTTGAAACTATGAAAAAAATTCGTATTTTGAAAACATTAGTATATAATTACATAATATAAATACTAATTATAAAGGCTTTTTAGAGTTTTTTATGGCATTTTTTTTGCGTAATCTAAAATTTTAGCAATAGGTGGTTTTTAAAATGATATTAAAAAAAATAACTTTTTTAATTGCTTTGAATTTTTGGCTAATTTCTTGTTCCTCCAATAATAATAAAAATTCTATAAGTGAAAAATCTTCTAAAAATGAGATTTCCACTGCAATTTTCACTGAAAGTTGTTGCACTCCTGGTGAACACAAGGCGTGTCAGGATGGTATATGGTGCGATGGTGAGGAACTTTGCGATTGCTGGGGTAACTGTGAAGTAGGACCTCCGAGAAATTGCGATGATGGTGATATATGCACAGAAGATACATGCATAAATGACAGAATTGACCCTCCTGGAAATTATGGTTTGGGGCATTGCGAACACAGGTGCATCCCGGGACCAACCTGCCTTTGCCCTGAATGCAGGAATAATGCGGATTGTAATGATGGAAATGCCTGCACAACTGATATATGCGATTCCAATTCTCTTTGCATGCATTCAGATTTAAATTGCGATGATGGAAATATTTGCACAGAGGATTCCTGCGACACACTTACGGGTTGTGTTCATTCACCGATTTCGGGCTGTTGCACGCTCAATTCCCAGTGCGATGATGGCATAGTTTGCACAAGGGATGTTTGCGACCTTGCAAACAATGTCTGTTCTAATACACTCATGGATGGTTACTGCCTCATTGATGGAGTTTGTTACCTTGATGGGTCTTTGAATCCATCAAATGATTGCCAGATATGCATGGCTGTTTTAAGAAATGACAGGTGGCTCGGAGTGGATGCTGGAACTCCATGCGATGATCGCCAATTCTGCACGACAGAATCCTATTGCGATGGTGATGGGAATTGTATTGGAAGCGGTAATCCCTGCGCTGATGACGGTTTGGTTTGCACTGATACAGTTTGCGATGAGGCAGGTGATAGGTGCACATATCCAGTAAAACCTGGTTACTGTTTGATTGGTGGAGTATGTTATAATAATGGGCAATCAAATCCTGCAAATCCGTGTCAGATTTGCGATACTTCAAGAAGCAATACCTCGTGGAGTGGCGCTCCTGCAGGGACCCCCTGCAATGATGGTCTTTATTGCACAGCGACAGATACCTGCAATGGAAGTGGTTCCTGTGCAGGAACTGGAAATCCTTGTAACGACGGAATAGCGTGTACTAATGATTCCTGCAACGAAGCGACAGATTCGTGTTCTTATCCTGTAATTTCAGGTTATTGTTTGATAGGGGGCACATGTTATACGCACGGGCAAAACAATCCTTCAAATGTCTGCCAGTATTGTGACAATAATGGTACTGCACCTGATAATCCAACTGGTTGGACAAATAAACCAGCAGGAACAAATTGTGACGATGGGCTGTTTTGCAATGGAACAAGCACCTGTAATAGCAGTGGAACATGTGTTGCAGGCTCACCTCCTTGTTCTGCTCCTGCTACCTGTGCTACTGCTACCTGTAATGAAGCAACTGATACCTGCAGTTATGTAATAAATTCTGGCTGGTGTCTGATAGGAGGGGTTTGCTATGCAAATGGTACTACAAACCCTGCAAATCAGTGTCAGAGTTGTCAGAGTGCGGTTTCACAGACATCATGGACGAATAAGCCTGCAGGGAGTGCTTGCAATGATGGTCTTTATTGCACAGCGACAGATACCTGCAATGGAAGTGGTTCATGTGTAGGAACTGGAAATCCTTGTAACGACGGTAAAACATGCACTAATGATAACTGTAATGAATCCACAGATTCATGTTCTTATCCTGTAATTTTAGGTTATTGCTTAATTAATGGGACATGTTATACTAATAATCAGACAAATCCTTCAAATGTCTGCCAGTATTGTGATAATGATGGAACTGCTCCTGATAAACCTCTGGAATGGATATTCAAACCATCCGGTACTGCTTGCACAAATGATGGTAATTTTTGCACGAACGATATTTGTGATGCATCAGGGAATTGCACTCATCCAGCTATTGTATGCAATGATAATAATCCCTGTACAACCGATAGTTGTGTAAATACGATAGGTTGCGTTTATACTAATTCACCTTCAGGAACTCCCTGCACGAGTGATGGGAATGCCTGTACGAATGATATTTGTAATGGAAGTGGAACATGCCTGCATGTAGCGATTACATGTAATGATGGTAAGGAATGCACTTCAGATACATGTAACCCTTCCTCTGGTTGCGTTTATACTCCTCTACCGATTGGTACAGCCTGTAGTAGCACTACTCCAACTCAGTGCTGGCTTGCTCAATGCGATGGTGCAGGGAATTGTGGAAGACCAAATACTAATGCAGTTTGTAATCCAGGACTTGGAATTTGTTATACAGGTATATGTAATTCTTCGGGTGTATGTGTTGCACAAAGTCTTACTCCTGCAAATGATGTGTGTAATGGTTCAACTGTTCCATCAAATGGAGAAAATCGCTGGACTGCTTCAGGAGATACAACTTGCGCAAATGATAATTATTACGGTTCCTGTGGTGGTTCAGGTGGAAAAGATGTTGTCTGGTCACTTCTGCTTTCATCAGATTGGGGATATACGATGTATGGTTATAGTGTAACTCTGTCAGGTTCATTTGATACACTTCTTTACGACAGGACAAATTGCACAGCAAATGGCTCAAGCATTCAATGCAATGATGATTGTATTGGGAATCAATGGGTAACCTGCCCATCACGATGGGATAATTCAGGTTTTTACATATCTCCGCTTCCAGCCGGAACATCTCGAAATATGTATTTCATTGTTGATGGATATAATGCTTCATCTTATGGTACTTATACACTTGACATTACAAAATTTACTTATAATAATGGCAGACCCTGTCAGCAGGTGCCTGGTGATCCGGATGCATTTTATGCTGTTGATGCAACGGGTGGAGGGACATGGAGAGGTACTCTCGGTTCTTATCCAACATACTATAATTCTATAATTTGCAGTGCAAACAATCCATCAACAAGTTGCGGACAGGTAGCAGTTTTATGGGACGGGACCTGGCATGATTTCGAATCGAGAATTGTTGGTTATGGTTGCTGGTATGATGAGACAACTAATTGGTGGAATAGCTGGTGGGACTCGTGTTATGGTTGGTGGCGTGGGTGGTGTGAATATGGTGACTGGCCGGCTAATGCATGGTTTCAGGTTAATCCCTCAGGAAGAACATGGTACAGGTTCTGGACAAGCGAAGCAGGTAATTTCGATGCTGTGATTTCCGTGTGGAGGATGACTGACCCTAATGTCTGTTTTTATATAAATGCGTATGGGTGCTGGAGCCAAGCTGGTTCAACAAATGCTGATACAGGATGGCTTTGTCTTGAACCTGGTCAGCGCTATATGGTAGGAGTTTCAAAAAGAGTCAGGGGAGATTCTGCCTCTACATATGAGTTACATGTAGAGGTAGGAGGAGGTTGCTAATGAAAACAGGAGAAAAAATTATGATTGGAATTTTTGGGATTATTTTATCAGTTCTGTTTACTTTTTTAATGGGTTCTTGCGATGGAGGAGGAAAAAAAGATGGTGAAATAATAGATATAGTGGATATGGATGCAGGAGATATATTTGATAGTGGAAAACCTGATGGAGATGAACAGGGTGATAATAATGTATCAGGAGAAGATTTTATTGATTTTAATGAAATGGACATGACAGGAAATGAACCCACAGAAGATGAACAACAATTGCCTGATACGCAGGGCTGTCCCCCTGAAGCGTGTAATGACTACTGCAATTCTATAGGTTTAGGTCCTGGCGAGTGTGTGGAGGGAGCATGTTATTGCAGAGGTAGTTCGGATGCTTTTGTTGACCCTGATGTTCCGGAGGATGGAGAAGAAATTCATTATGAGTGCATTGTTGATGGTGATTGTGATGACCATAATATATGCACTTATGATGCGTGTGCTCCTGCCACACACACATGTTTTCACCAGAATATTGATTATATCTCTTGTGACGATGGCTTATGGTGTAATGGGACAGATGTATGTCTTGAAGGAATTTGTGTTCCCGCTTCGGAAGAACCTTGCAGAACGCTGGAGCCACTTTGCCAGAGTGTCAGGTGTGATGAAGACAGAGATGAATGTGTGTTTGAAAATGCTCCGAATGGTACTCCTTGCGACGATGGTCTCTGGTGTAATGGTCCTGATATATGTCAGGATGGGTTCTGCCAGAGACCAGGACCTTTCCCCTGTCCGATAGCATCGTCAGACCCATGTAAGATGCCTCGTTGTGATGAGGAGCATGATGTATGTCTCGAAGAGAATAAGCCAGATGGTGCTAACTGTCAGGATGAGTTTGCCTGTAATGGTGTTGAAACATGCCAGGGTGGCGTTTGTGTTTCAGGGACTCCATATTGCGATGATGGTAACAGATGTACTGAAGATATATGCACGGAAGGACCAACACCAACCTGTCAACATAACCCTATTCCTGGTTGTTCGTGATATAATAATAAGAATAAATGAAATATTTTAAAGAGACAAATATAATTATTTAGTGAAAGATAAATGGTGCAAGAATGGGAAAAAATGTAGAAATTCTTTTGGTTTTATTTTTTGCAGGAGTTATTGGGTGTGGGGGAGGGGGAGGGGGAAATGGTGATGGGGATGTTGAAATTGATAAAGTAGAGGAGGGTGAGGGAATTGATGTTGATGGAATTGAGGAAGATGGGGAAGAAGTTACTTTAGATGTAATTGATGGAATTGATGTGGATGGAGTTGATTTGGTTGATG
>Ga0078972_1001256_pt1 | contig 97065 bp, 86 predicted proteins | sample YelNatPaOPGAMG01_FD_67568 | JGI IMG/M metagenome (GOLD analysis project Ga0078972, IMG submission 67568) | Hot spring thermophilic microbial communities from Obsidian Pool, Yellowstone National Park, USA - OP-RAMG-01 (SPADES assembly) (version 2) | ecosystem: Environmental > Aquatic > Thermal... | reverse complement strand
GCTGGGGAGATTTTTGCGGATCAATTTCTGGGCTGGACGTTTAGCAGATGGGATAGTACTGATCTTGGCGACTACCGTCGCGACTGGATGAATACGGACATGGTGGAATGGCTGAATACTTACTGAACTTACCTGGAGGTGCGTATGGTGCGTGGAAGGAGTGTATATCGAGCGGTGTGGATTGTAGTGTGGTTGATGAACTGGGCGATCGGTTGTGTACCCGTCCGTTGTGTTCCTGAGCAGGTTGTTACGCCGGAGATGATGCCGGCGGCTACTGCGACCGAGGTGGCTTTACTGTCTTGTCCTACGGCTACCCGGTTTCGTCCGACCGAGACAGCGACTTCTGCCTTCCCGAAGTACTCTCCGGAAGAGGGTTATTTCATATTGTCGGAGCTGGTGAGGACCAACGGCGGCTGTCAGTTTCCTTGCTGGTTAGGGATTACGCCTGGGGAGAGTTCGTGGACGGAGGTGCAGTCCTTCTTTGCGCGGTTTGATTCGGCGATTGTGTCCTCTTCTTCTCATGCTGCGATTCATGTTCCCAAGGAGTTTGGATTTTACGATAGTGTTGATATCCAGGCTGAGTTTTGGTTGGAAGGTGATCGAATTGTGTCTATCAAGGTCGCAAGTGGGGTATGGTATTGGTTTACCAAGGCATTGCGTGAGCTGGGCCAGCCCGAGGAAATACGGATTCGGACCTTCTCGCAATATGCGGGTCCCTATATTCCCTTTATCATCGTACTGTTCTATCCCAGCAAGGGTATTGCTGCGGAATATGGGGATGATGTGCTCAAGGAATCTCCCACGACGTTGCGGGCGTGTTTGGATGAAGACAATTCGTTTTATTTTTGGAAGCCGGATAGGAAGCTGACTTTTGAGGAGTTTCAAGAGAGGTTTGATCTGGAGGTGATTGAGGAAGAGCCTTACCTTCCTGTTGACAAGGCGTTAGGTATGGATGTTGCTACTTTCTATCAACGATACAAGGATGCCTTGAACCCGATCTGCCTGGAGACGCCACGAGATCTGTGGCCGAATCCGTTTGGGCCATGAGGCGAGGCGATGGATTTTGCAAGGTTGGCTTGGGGGCAGTATTTGCTATGTGAGATAGGCCGTGGGGGGAGGAGCGGTATAATAGGGGTGCGCTGTCGACGCGCTACACGTACACGGGGCAGTACTCGCATCTGGCGGAGTTTGGTCTGTACTTTTACAACGCAAGGTGGTACAGTCCCACGCTGGGGCGGTTTGTGAGTGCGGATACGGTAGTGCAAGACCCGTTCCTGTCGCAAGCCTATGACCGCTATGCCTATGTATTCGATAACCCATTGCGTTATGTGGACCCGACCGGTCATCTCACGGATGAGGAGCTGGCGCGGCTGTTTGGTTTCAAGGATGTCGAGAGCATGTTTGCGGCGGAGTGGGTCAAGGCATTGCAGAAGAGCGAGGTATGGCAGGCATTGAAGGATGCGAAGAATGGAGACATTCTGGCCTTTCGTGTGGGTGAGCAGAGTTACCACTGGATGTTTGTGGCGAGCGAGGAAGGCGGGGTAGGTTTTTGGGACATGGAGAGTCGGCAGTTGGTGGCGGGAGATACGGATTTCTTTGGTGCGGCGTTTGGGATGATGGACAGTTGGGGGTTGTTGCGGGATGAGGATCGTCATGGCCAGAAGTGGGAGCAGGTACGGGCGAGCGCCGGGTCGAGTTGGGAAGACTATACGCCGCGGCCGGGGTGGAATGAAGGGAGAGAGGGATATGTGGATAGGCAGAAAAAATATGATGGTTGGGAGATTGCTATCAATGTCACGGAAATTGTTGTTGGAGGTGCCTTCGCTTTATTTGATCCAGAACCTCTTACAAAGACTGGGGGTGTTTTGTTGTTGGTTGTAGGTGTTGGCAATGTGTGGGATAACGTTGCCACTAATGATTATGTGAAAGATGTGCGATTTCTCTATCGCGACTATTGACCAGCGGAGGGATGATGAAACAACAGAGGCTATTTTATTATCTTGCTATACTGGCTTTATTGGGTGGATTCTTTATCTTTGTTTTGGCGTTATGGAGGTACTGGGATTGGGCAAGGGGACATCAGGCTTTGCTTAAACAGGGGGGATATATACTCCTATTGACCCTGGTATTGTACTGGGCGTTGGCAGGGACGCTTAGCTTACGTAACGTTAGAGATAGCCGAAAGAACGGGATATTTCTCTTCCTGATCCTTAGTGTGTTGTTTGGTCTCCATGGCTTGCTTTACGCATGGAATGATGGTGAGCTGGAAGCACAGTTGCGGTTGGCATCGAGAATAGTGGAGAGCGGGTTAATGATGTGGTTGGGCATCTATCAGCTCATTAATCTGGGGACCGACTAACGTAATGGAGTGCTTCGCCCAGCCCGACAGTCTGATCCCCGAACAAAGCCAGGGCGTGCAGGGGCTGGACCGGTATGGGTATGTCAACAACAATCCGCTGGTGTACACCGATCCGAGCGGGCATTTTGCCTGGCTGCCGGTAATTGTGGCCGCTGGTGCGGTGATCGGCGCAGTGGTAAACTACAGCGCTCAGGTCTACAGCAATTACCAGAGCAATGGGGGGAACCTGGGTGCAGCGCTCACGACCAATATTGACCTGGCGGCAATTGGCAAGAGTGCACTGGCCGGAGCAGCGGTTGGGCTGACGGTAGCCGTGGCAGCGCCGGTGGCAATTGCGGCAGCCGGGGATGTGTTGGCTGGCACCGGTCTGCTGCTTGGCTCGACAGAGTTATTTGGCGCCGGCATGGCGGCCTATGGCGCCGCGACGGCGGTGGAAAATGCTTTGTTGGGCGTCTCTACCGAGGTCGCTGCCAGCGAGACGACGGCTCTGGCAAAATATGATCCTGAATTTGCAGCACGGCAGTTGATAGATGGAGATACAATACCTGTTAGTAATTTGGAAGCCATGACTCCTGCTGATGTTCCAAATACTTTTGTTCCTTCATCAACCATCCAGGAAGGATACAAGTATCAATTTGACATAAATGGGGTACCTGTGGAATTGAAATGGCACTCACCTGATCTAAATGCTTACCGGTTGTATGGTTCATCCAGTTACTCTGGCACCCGTTGGACAGCGCAAATAAAGATTGGAGACCGGTTACTTGGGCTAGATCGCATGTTTTACCTGAAACAACAAGGAAATCTGACCCATATCCCGATTGAATGGAGGTAGCCAAGTGATAGATTATAAGAAATTACCTGATTATTTATCCCCCGATGAGCTACGGAGGTACTTTGAGGATATCTTGAGGCAAATAGAGACACAGCCAGAGGTAGACCAATCTTACATCATTGATGCGTTATGGGAACTGGCTGATCGGCAGTGGCATACTTATACTCTGATTGCTCCGGATTTGGCGGAGAGAATTGAGGCGTTTATTGAAGGGGTTTGGGTTCAGCTGTGTGATCGCCAGGACAGCCATTTAGTTGTGAAAGTTATTTCAATTGTAGGGAATCTTGGTCTCAAACGCTCTTATGAAATGATCAAGAAGTTCTCTGGGCGATACCATAGCCAGACAGGACAACGGATCGATGAATTCATTCAACAAGTTGAAGTTCTTGATAATGGGAAAATCGAGGATCCATACTACAGCTTGAAAAAGAATAAATAGACTCACGGCCAGGGCGCGCTCCAATTGGATGAAAGATTATATGCCACGTTGGTTACTTGCAGGAGGTGACTGATGAACAGTTCTCCTTTTGTGAGGCAATGGGTGTGGGTAATCTGGGGCTTGTCTTGCCTGGCGACGGCGTGTGTGCAGGAGGGCGTTACGGGCCAATGGCCGGCCCATCTCACGCAGCTCTCCCCTACACCAGCGGTGAAAGCAGTTTCTCTTACACCTGCGCCGACTTCCGGGATTGATTTGTTCACGACGGTGACATCTTTTCCCACGCCTACGGAGCAGGACATATCGGGGGCATGTGAGGTGGTATTCAGCCTGGAGGGGTGGAAGACTCAGGGGGCGCAAGGAACAAGATTTTTCGCGGTGGCTCCTGATTCGAGTGTCTGGATAGCAGATTATCACTATCCTGGTCGTTTGCTGCGCTTCTCTCTGGCAGGTGAGCTGCTTCAAGAGATTCTTGAAAGTGGTGAGTATTATCTTTTGGACCTGGACGTTACGCAGACAGGCATTTGGCTTTTAGAAGTTGTGACGCCTTTCAATAATGCCTCGTACGTTGCTCACCTGGGCTTTGACGGTTTACTGCGCAATCGGTATGAAGTGCCAAAGAAATTCTATGTAAAAGCCGATGGGCAATACGCCAATTTTGGTTCGGGATCAATTGAATGGGGAGGGAATGGTGAATTACTCATTGAAACCGAAACGGGATTACATCAGCTGCTGGATGCCAACGGGAATCTGCGCCCCATGAAGCTTGTGGGAGGCTATACTTCTGATGGACACATTTATCGCGTTGAGAACGGGGTAGATGGCTTGTCCACCGCTGGCGCTCTTTTTTATAGATCATCAACGCCTTGTGATTACAACGGCAATGGAGAGTCTTTTTTTGAAAATGGCGGGCTTTGCTTCAGATGGCAGTCTTTATGTAGAGATCCATGAGTTTTCCGGTACCTGGGCAGAGGGGACGCGAGAGGAGTATTTGACAGTGCATCACTATAGTTCGCAGGGGGATCTGCTGGCTGTAGCGCGTATTCCCGATGCGGTCTCAGGGCCTGAGATACTGTCAACCGCATTAGGTGCTGATGGTGGAATGTATGTGATGATATCGCGGCCCGACGCGATCCGGATTTGCCGATTGCATTTTACAACCGGTGAGTAAGTCAGTTGCCGATTGTTGAGGCTACAGAGTAAGAAACGTGAGCGTCCAGGTCAGGTAAGGGCGGTGGAGTCCGGTGGCGGCGCAGGATGACCCGCGCGGGGACGGGGTGGCGGGGTACTACGTGTACTGGGGTCCGAACCCGCAAGGGACAAGCACGCGCTACCTGACGACGCCGCGGCTGGCGTTGCCGGTTCTGCCGCCGGCGGGGAGTCGAGTGCAGCCGACGTACTACCTGCGGCTTCAGACGCGGGATGCGGTGGGGAATCTGGCGGAATGGGAGACGGTGTATCGGTACACGACCGACCCGGTGACGAAGTACTACGAATTGAACGGGCGGCGGGTGGCGTTGCGGCAGGGTGGGCAGGTGCACTACCTGTTTGGCGACCAGCTGGGCTCGACCAGTCTGGTGGTGGACGGGGTCGGGCGTGTGGTGAGCGAGGTGCGCTATCGGCCGTGGGGGGAGGAGCGGTATAATAGGGGTGCGCCGTCGACGCGCTACACGTACACGGGGCAGTACTCGCATTTGGCGGAGTTTGGTCTGTACTTTTACAATGCAAGGTGGTACAGTCCCACCCTGGGGCGGTTTGTGAGTGCGGACACCATCATTCCGCCCGGCGTGCAGGGGCTGGACCGGTATGGGTATGTCAACAACAATCCGCTGCGGTACACCGATCCGAGTGGGCATTTTGCGGATTGTGGCCGGGTGCCGGACGGGTATGCCAGACAACAATGCGAAAGAGCGAGTAATACCAATCCTTTCCAGAAAAACCGTTTATAATATTACCGTAACCGCTACTGGATGGAGGAAATATGCGACGCTTGAAACTGGATTGGAAAGAGAGCGAAGAAGAGCTGAAAACATTGTACCTCAAAGAGAAAGACGCCCAAAATCGAATGCGTCTTCAAGGATTGTGGCTGCTACGACAAGGGCGATATATTCGTGATGTTGCGGCAGCGATCGGCTGTCATCCCCGTACCGTCCAGGACTGGATTGCCTGGTATCGTCAAGGGGGATTAGCTGAAGTGCTCCGCCATCGTCATGGCGGGCATAACAGTCAACGTTGTCGTTTGAGCCGGGAAAAGATAGCGGAGCTGAAGCAAAAAGCAGCGGAAGGTCAGTTTCGTCGGGTTCAGGACGCCGTGGATTGGGTGAAAGAACGGTATCAGGTGACCTATACCTGGTCGGGGATGGATTCGCTGTTTCGACGGGAAGGGTTGCGCAAAAAAGTTCCGCGTCCAGCAAACCCAAAGGCTTCGTTGGAAGAGCAAGAGGCTTGGAAAAAAGGGGGCTTCGTGATGCCTTCGCTGGGGCGAGGGTAGAAGCGAATGCAGTGTATTGGAGTGATGAAATGCGCATAGGATTGCTTGGGCAAGTGCGACGGGTGTGGGCGCCGCGAGGGGTAAAGGTGATCCAGAAGGTGGAATTTGAGCGCAAGTGGTTGTATCTGAATCTGGCTGTGAATGGGGAAAGTGGCACATTGCGTTGGACATGGAGTGAGAACATGAAATCGGAAACGATAGCCGGTGTGTTGGAAGGTTGGGGGAAAGAAGGGGTGAAAGTGGTGGTATGGGATCGAGCGCCGGGACATCATGGAAAAGCATATGAAGGGGTACACGTGCAGCGGATAGAACAGCCGGCCTACTCCCCGGAGCTTAACCCTGCGGAGCGCGTGTTTGAATATTTGCGGGCTCAGATAGAAGGAAAGACCTATGGGTCATTGGAAGCGAAGAAAGCGGCGGTAGAAGCGGAGTTGCAGAAGCTGGCGGCCGATCCTGAGAAGGTCAAGCGTCTGGTTGGTTGGGAATGGATTCTTGGTGCCCTGGCCACAATACCTGGCTCAAACACGGTCGTTGTGTAAATGATTGGTATAAATCCTATGGCTATTCCCCAGTCTTCCATTGGTTACATTGTTGGCGGTGGGCTGAAAGAGTCCTTCCGTGCCCGGCTGACTGTTCCGGCACAGGCTGTTCAGGAAGGTGCGTTCGTCGTCGTCGAGAGCGGCGAATGGTTGTTCTATGGCCTGGTCACTGACCTGCAACTTGGCGCCACTGACCCGCGCTTTGCCGATGAGCAGAGCGAGACGCGCCTGCCGCCTGCTCTGGCGCGCGCCTTGCATGGACAAACGCTCTATACCAATCTGGAAATCCTTCCGGCCCTGATGCTCGAACGCGGCCCTGACCCTGGCTCGGCGGAGTACAAAGCCTGGGCCGCTGCGCATGCCCAAAAACCGCCGCACCCGTTGCCGGTCAAGACGGTGCCACCACACCATGCCCCGGTGCGACTGGCTACGGCTGGCGACATCGCCGAAATCTTTGGTGACCCGCGCGAACCAGGCAATTTCGTCATCGGCTATACCCGAGAACAGGCGCATCCGGTCTGTATTGACCTCGATAAATTCGTCCAGCGTTCGGCGGGTGTCTTCGGAGCAACCGGAACGGGGAAGTCGTTCCTGACCCGCATCGTGCTGGCCGGGCTGATGCACCACAACAGGGCCTCGGTACTGGTTCTGGACATGCATAATGAGTATGGATTCGATGATACCGCTTCAGACACAGGGCTACGCGTGATTGGCCTGAAAACCCGCTTTGCCAGCCGGGTACGCGTCGTTGGCCTGGGACCTAACGCGCTGATTCGCAACAACCCACCCGACTTCAATCTGGAAATCCCAATCACGGAGATTACCCCCGCCGATATTGAACTGCTGACAGGGGAACTTAACCTGCGCGAAACCACGCCGACTGTCCTGCATGCCCTGGTGCGTTCCTTTGGCAACGACTGGTTCCGCCGTTTCAAAGAGATGAACCGCCAGGAAATCGAAATCGAAGACGAAAAGGGCAAGACAAAGCGTGTCCCTCATCCCGAAAGCGTTGCGGCCTGGGCCAACGAAAACGGCGTCAACGTCATGGCTGCCGAGGCGCTACAGGATAAATTGCGCCGCCTGTTCGATAAGCCATATATCGTGGAGAAACCCGCCGCCGACGCCGTGACTGAAATTGTTCGCTTGCTGGAGGCTGGCAAACATGTCATCCTGTCCTTCGGCCAGTTCGAGAGCGATCTGGACTATCTGTTCGTTTCGAACTTGCTGACGCGCAAGATTCGCCAGGCCTGGGAGCAGAAAACGAACGCTTTTCGTTCGGGCGGCAAGGAGGAGCCGCGTCAACTGGTCATTGTGGTTGAGGAGGCCCATAAGCTCCTGAACCGGGAGATGGCTTCCCAGACGACCTTCGCCACGATCGCCCGCGAAATGCGCAAATATTACGTTACCCTGCTCATCATTGACCAGCGCCCCTCCCAGATTGACGACGAGGTCATGTCACAGCTCGGCACGCGCATTTGCGGCTGGTTGGGCGACGAAGACGATATCCACGCCGTCTTGGCGGGACTTTCGGGACGCGATGCCCTGCGTGGGATGCTGACGCGGCTTCAGCCCAAAGAAGAAGTGCTCTTGCTCGGCTGGGGTGTGCCGATGCCGCTGCCGGTGCGCTCGCGCCGCTATGATGACGCCTTCTGGCACGAACTGCTGGGCGCCGGCGCGAAGATGGACGAGGCACGGATTATGAAAGAGTTGGGGTATTGAATAGAGAGCATATTGGGGTCACACCTGTGTGGTAATCTGGGTGTCTGATTGGCCTCTCGGTTTCAAACCGTTCAGCCCCGAGAGCGGGCCAATCTTATGCTGGTGAAGCAGGACGAGGGGCAATGTTGCTAACGCGGTGCGTTGATGGGGGAAAAGCAGGCGATAGCCCTGTCAACACCAACAACGCATACAGGCCTGGCACGACAACGTCTGCTTCCTTCAAGATAAGTGGATTCCCAATGCCCACGCATCCCATACCGGCGCGTCGGGCGGCTTCAATGCCAGCCGCGGCGTCCTCGAACACGACGCAGTAAGCCGGGACAACGTTTAAGGCTTCGGCAGCCAGTAGGAAAACCTGAGGATGGGGTTTGGCACATTGAACCTGACGGCCATCAATCACCACGTCGAACAAGGAGGTCAATTGCAAGCGTTCCAGAATCAGAGGGGCGTTCTGGCTGGCTGAACCCAGAGCAATTTTAACCCCGCGTTGACGAAGCCAGTGCAAGTAGTCGGCTGCGCCAGGAAGGATTTCTGATTGATCCATGGTCTGAAGCATTTCCACGTACCAGCGGTTTTTCCTATCTGCCAGGTGATGCCGTGTCGCCTCATCCACTTGCAGACCACCGATTTCCAGGAGAATCTCCAGTGAACGAGCGCGACTGACGCCTTTGAGACGTTCGTTGTCCTGCTCAGTGAAATCGAACCCCAATTCATTGGCCAGACGCTTCCATGCCAGATAATGATAGCGGGCGGTGTTCACGATGACACCATCCAGATCGAAGATGGCCGCGTGCATTTCACGTATCATGAATGCCCTCCGCCGCAAGTGGTATAGTTAACGTGCCGTGAGGAGGCAAAGGACAGGTAGTACCGGCGATGGAAATCGTAAGAGGGTGGGAAAGCAAACCGTCAACCTGAACCCTGACTTCCTGGTGATTGATCGTCAGGTGCAAATGTTGCCCGTGCAGGGTCAAGGGAATGGATACACATCGCCAGTGGGCTGGCAAGCAGGGCTGCAGAACAAGGGTGCCCTCGGCAAAGGATAATCCACACAACCCTTGCACCAGTGACCACCATGCCCCCCCATTGGCAGCCGGATGCGTTCCACCAATGTAGAGTGTGCCAACGTATTGTTTGCTTTCCTCTTGCAGGTCAATCATGGCCGTTTGCAAGAAGTAGTAATAAGCCTGCTCTGGGCGACCTATCCGCGCTGCCAGTTGAGCGTAGGCACAGGCACTCAGGCTTGATCCATGCTCGGTGCGCAGTTCGTAGTAATCCCAGTTAGCTGCCTTGATGGCCTCATCAAAATCGTCTGGAAAGAGACATAGAGCCAAAACCACATCTGCCTGTTTGATAACCTGGGTAGTGGTTGCCAGCCCCTGACCACCGCCGAGGTACTCATGTGGGTGCTGTTTGCGTGCCAGCAAATCGGTGACAGATACGTCCTCCAACGTCAAATAGCCATCGAATTGTGGAATCACACGGCGTTCAGGGTCAGGGGAGGGTAGATAAATCTCCGGGATCATTTTCTCGATAAGCGTCAGATCGGCTGCAAAATCCAGACGTGTCAGGATAGTCTCGAACGTTTCTGGATAATGGATCTTCAGATAATCGGCAACGCGTTTACAGACTGCAAACGTATGCGCGATCATGCGGTTGGTATAAAAGTTGTTATGGACACGCTCATGATATTCGTCCGGGCCGGTCACATCGAGAATCTCGTAGCGTTTTTTGTCCACACGATAGTAAATCGCCGAAAGATAAAAACGTGCGCATTCAAACACTACCTCAGCCCCGCCGTCCAATAGCAAGGAATCATCACCGGTAACCGAAACATATTGCCAGATGGCATAGACAATATCGGCGCTGATATGGATTTGTTTATCGCGAAAGTAGGTGCGGATGGGACGATTGGTAAAGACGTCAGTAATGTTGAATAGCGTGCAGGCGTCATCGCCATTCTCCTGACTTTCCCAGGCGTAGAATGCGCCGCGGTAGCCATATTGGACTGCCTTGCGGCGCGCGCCTTCCAGCATGTGGTAACGGTAGCGAAGCAGGTTGCGGGCAATTTCCGGAAACGTGTAGAGGAAAAAAGGTAGCATAAAGATTTCTGTATCCCAAAAGATTGCCCCTTTGTAGGTCTGCCCTGAAAGTCCGCGTGCGGGAATGGATATATGGTCAGTATGCGTTGGCGCAATGGAAAGCAAGTGGTAGAGGCTGAAACGCAAGGCCAGTTGGGCCGTCTCATCCCCTTCAATTTGAATATCGCTACGCGCCCATCGCTCGAGCCAGCAATGCCGATGCTCCTCCAGTAACTTCTCAAAACCAAGCCGGGCTGCCTGGCGGCAAATTTGTTGACTTTGTCGCCAGGGGTCAGTGTTTTCCAGGCCGCTGCTGTGCGCGATAAATTTATACAGGGTAAACGGCTCATGCGCGCGCAAAAAAACAGAGAAGTCTCGATAAATTGCATTGAGAGATGACTGACTCGAAGCAGGGGAAGAGATGTTCATACACACAGAGACAGCGATCGGAATATCTTGCTCATGGGTTCGAGCCAGCAATGACAGACAGTCATCTTCCTCCAGCGTGATGGATTCGCGGAGATGGGGGCCATTCAGATCCCAGACATCACCGTCAATGCCGCTCCGCAGAATCACATGACAATTCTGATCGGCAGAAACGGTATATTCCAGACAGATCAAGGGGAGTCGAGCCAGACTGGCAAATCGGCGCGCTTGAACGAGAATACGGGTTCCATCGCCAGTTTCGAAAAGTGTACGCCGTTCGTGGATGGCCTCTCTCAGGTTGAGTTCCTGCCTGTGTTCGACGACGCGACTACTCAAAACATGCAGCGGCTCGCCGCGATAGAATACCTGTACGAAGCCGCCATTGGGCCAGTTAACCGGCTCACGCCATTGCTTACCAACCCTGTCATAGAGACCGGCAATGATGGTGGCCGTTTTTTGCTCTTTCGTGTATTCCTCGAGTGTCCCCCGGTAGCCCAGATAGCCATTGCCAATGAGAAATCTGCTCCCGAGATGGTCAACCGCCTGGGCATCAGGGCATCCGCTGGCAACAATCTTCCAGGTAGCAGACGCTTCCATAAGTAACCTCTAATGGAAAGATGGCACAGGTAAAGCCACCCCTTGTCCATCTACTTCCTGCACCTTGCCCCCAATCTTCAGCGTGACGGGATTTCCCTCTATAACCCGAATCCAGGCTTGTTGCGGCGACACCTCTACGCGTATCAGAGACCCGCGATAGAGTATTTGAAAATGATAGCCCTGCCAGGCGGGAGGTAGCACGGGTTGAAAGGACAGGACATCGCTATCGGAGCACATTCCACCAAAGCCGTAGGCCATGTTCATCCAGGATGCTGCCAGAGAGGTGACATGCAGGCCTTCCGCGGTATTGTGGTTGTAATCATCCAGGTCCAGGCGAGTGGTAAAGCGAAAGAGCGCTACGGCTTCTTGAAGGCGGCCTAATTCTGCGGCGAAGATTGAATGGATTGAAGGAGAGAGCGAAGACTCGTGTATGCAGCGTGGCTCATAGTAGTCGTAGTTCGCTTGTTTTTCATCCAGAGAGAAAACACTGCGGTAAAGGAACATAAACATCAGTACATCGGGTTGCTTAATCATGTCGTAGCGATAAATGCGATCATAGGACCAGTGCTGATAGAGAGGAAAATCGGTCTCGGGAATTGCGTCGATATCAATGTGCGGCAAGTCGAAAAAGCCCTCGTGCTGTTCGTAGATGCCTGTGGACGCGTCGCGAGGCAGAATCATCTTTTCTGCCATGATACGCCAACGTTCTATTTCGACAGGGGTGCAGTGGAGAGACTGCAACAGGGAAGCATATCGTTGAGGTTGTACTTTCTCCATTTTGGCCAGCAAGCCCAGTGTGTATTCAAACGTTTTCTTTGCCATCCAGTTGGTATAACAGTTATTGTTGACCATCATGTGAAACTCATCTGGCCCCATCACAGCGTAATAGCCAAATTGATTGCGTCGCGGTGACCACTGACCACGGCTTGCCAGAAAACGGCAAATCTGGATCAGCATTTCTACCCCCTTCGAATAGAGAAACTCTTCATCTCCGCTGACACGGACGTAGTGCTGGATGGCGTAAGCAACCGCGGTTGTCGGCTGGAATTGTAGGCTGGCATGTTGCCAAAGGGTGCAACTTTCAGTGCCGTCAATGGTCGCAACGGGGAAGCAGGCGCCCTCACAATCCAACTGGCGGGCGCGCTCCAGAGCCTGGACGAGGGTGTTATAGCGAAAGTCAAGCAGAGACTTGGCTGCGGGGGGATAGTGGAAGAGGTAAAAAGGAAGACAGTAAATTTCTGTATCCCAGAATACATTGCCGTTATACCCTTCTCCGGTTAATCCCTTGGCGCCAATATTGGCGCCGTCAATCAGGCCGCGATAGGTCTGACGCAATTGAAAAAGGCAGTAGCGGATGCCTTGCTGCGCCTCGGGATCACCTTCAATGCCAATGTCAAAACGTTCCCAGAATCCTCCCCAGTCTTCCATGTTTTGCTTTAAGGCTGTCTGGTAAGTCAGGTCGCGATAGCGTTCTAGCAATGCTTGCCCCTCCAACCAGGTTTCTTTCTCCGAATGGCGCGGGTCTCGCGCAGTGTACAACACATTCATTTTCTCGAGAACCGTCTCTTGTCCCTGTTGAAGATAAAGGGAGAAACGCTGACCAATGAACTGGGGGCTTTCCAACCTTTCGCTGCCCTGCGGGAGAGGCCTGATTTCAAAGCCTACAAATAGTTTGTGATGGATGTTCTTACTGATGCCCAGGATACTGTTGGCCTCTTTGCGCGGGCAAACCCAAAAATTTTCCTGAAACGAGCGATGTAGTTTGGAGAAGTCCACTCCTAGCGTAACGGTGATCGGACCAGAGAAATTGAGAGGAGTGATGGCAATTCTTTGAAAAGCCACTTCCTTGATCGCCATACTCATCAGGCGAGAGAAAATCAATTTCAGTCGTTTGCCGGAACGGGTTTCCCAGACGAATTCACGCTGTAGCTGACCACTGCGCAAGTCCAGTTCGCGGCGGAAATCGCAGAAATGACTTTGGGCCAGGTCTAACCGCTCGCCATCCAGTTCCAGGCGGGTGTAGAGCCAGTTGGCTGTGTTAACCATAAAGCACAGACGGTTGGAAATGCCGCGGTAGGCACTGGGTTCGCGCAGATAACGTTCCTCGTACACCCCATTCAAGTAACAACCGATGAGGCTTTCCCCCGAATACCCTTCTTCGAAGAATCCTCGTGCTCCCTGGTATTCGTTGGCCAGGGAAAAGATGGATTCGGAGGTCTGGCTCTTTTCGGGGTGGAAACCTTCCTCAATAATCATCCAGGGGTGCACAGTGAGGTAGCGGTTACCGGTTTTGGCCATGTTGCAATGCTCCCATCAGGGTTTGTTGAACGTTCAACACAATTAAACAAAACAGAGAATGTCGTGAGCGCAGGACACACGCTGCCCTCAACGTGCTGTGGCGCGTTCAATGAGACGGACTGGCAGAATCAGGCGGCTACCGGCTGATGTTTTCTGGTTGATGATGTCCAGGAGCATACGGGTGGCCGCTTCGCCTTTTTCGAAAATATTCTGATCAATCGTGGTCAGTGGGGGATAAACCTGTCTGCTGAAATGGAGGTGGTCGAAACCAACCAGGCCAAATTCTGCGCCAACGTGTACATTTTTTTGTAACAAGCCGTGAAGCAGGCCAATAGCCAGCATATCTTCAGTGCAGAAAGCCGCCTCTATCTGATGTTCGAGTAATGCCTCCACCAGTTGCAGGCCTGCTTCAAAAGGGAGACCGTTTCGTTCGAAAATATGTTCTTCCTGTCCTGATTCCTGAATCGCCTTCCTGTACCCTTCGTAACGTCGTTGCATGAGTGGGCTGTGAAAGGCTACTGAACAAAGCGCAATGCGCTGATAACCACCGCCAATGAGTTTGCGCGTTGCTAGATAGCCTCCGGTGAGGTCATCTGAATTGACGTAGGAGAGATGGGCGTAGGAGGCTGGAGCATAATTATCTATCAGCACGACCGGAATACCTTTGGCATCCAGTTCTCTCAGAAAGCGCTCCTCGTATTCACCAATGGCCAGAATGCCGTCTACCCGCCGGGCATCAATCCAGTCGCTGACCTGAACCAGACCGTCTTGACTGGAAACAGAGAAAATTATCAAATCGTAGTAGAGTTCGCTGCGGAGCGTAGCATAGATGCCATCGAGAATAATGTTGTAAAACGGGCTGCTGGTCAGGGTATTTCTATCCACATAGGAAGGTAGGATCAGCCCGATCAACCTTGTGCGGTTGGTGATCAGCGCCTTGGCTACCAGGTTGGGTTTATATCCCAGTTTCCGGGCCGCTTCCAGGACAGCAAGACGAGTTGCTTCGGAACACTTGGCGCGATTGTTGAACACGTTGGAGACGGTAGTACGAGAGACGCCAGCCTCTCTGGCAACATCAACTATGGTTACACTCATGCCTGCCTTCCTTGTTGAACGTTCAACATATTATCGCACAGGCCTAACCGTTTGTCAAGCATGTTATTCCAGACAGCGTAACGCATAGGCAATAGCCTGCTCGAGTGAAAGGGATTGCCCGGCGTACCAGGCATCGTCCAGAGTGGGGGTGTTGAGCTGCTCTTGAAGGCGCTGGAGGCTTTCTGCATACAGAGAACGGTAGACTGGTATGAGAGGAATATGCCACACGGCCCGCCATGCGGCCGCAATGCCGTACAGACGGGCAGCACCTAGCAGTTCGTTTCGACGTATCAGCAAGGTTGCCGCTGTTTCCAACAAAACGAGCGAGCGCCAGGGTTCTTTCAGCAGTTGTTGTAGCAGAAGACTTTCGCGCAACCAGTGCCCGGCGTTCTCGTCGTCACCGTTCTGCAGGGCTAACAGTGCCAGAGCAAAGTAGTTTAATTCGAGGCAACGGTTGTAGCCGTTTGGCCGGTTGATATGTAGACTCCGATCAATCATCTCACGTCCTAAGACGGCGTCGCCGCGGTGGATCGCAGTTTCGCCAAGATAGTGCAGGATTAAGGCGTAGAATGGATCGCGCCTGGTCACCGGTGAATGGTATATCATCATACTCTGTTCAAAACAGGAAAAAGCTTCTGCCAGTTGACTTTGATAGAACAAAGCTTGTCCCAGAGACATCAGCAGGGAAGCCTTCAGGTTGGGATTTGCACCGTCCGCGCACAGGCGCAGGCCGGTACGTAAGAGGTTCTCGGCCTGGTCAAGGTTTCCGCTACTCATTTCCAGCAGACCGAGAAAAGCCCATGATTGTGCCACGTGTTCTGTCGCCTGTAGCTCCTGGAATAGCGTCAGCGATTGCTGAAAGTAAGTGCGAGCCTGTTGTTTCTGGCCTTGCAAACGTGCCAGTTCTCCCAATCCTTGCCAGGCCAGTCCCGTTTCTTCCCGGTTTTGCTGTTGTTGGGCGATTTCCAGACCACGCTGGAAAGCCCACATCATGGTGGTGTAGTCTCCCCAATCGCAGGCTAACCAGCCTACCTTTCTCAGGATCTGAGCCTGAAGCGGTGACGAGATGTCATGGCTATGCTCGAGAACCAGTTGCGCAAACAAGCGACCTTCATGGGGATCACCCCAGAATCGCCAGTAATCCCAGAGGAAGACTACGAAGGGTAGTCCCAATGCCGGTTCTTCTTCAATCGCCCATTGAATCGCTGCCCGCAAGTTGACATATTCTTGCTCCAGAAGGATGGCCCAGGTAGTGAAATCATCCTCGACAGGCCGCTGGGCAAACCGCTCGGCGAGGTGTAAATAATATCTGGCATGGGCGCGACGATAAAGGGCAACATCCTCGCTGGTCTCCAGTTTTTCCAGAGCATATTCGCGCAGGATCCCCAGCATATGGAAGCGGGGTTCTCCCCCGGGGGCAGCCGTGCATTGTGTCAACCAGCTCTGATCCATCAGCGAGGCTAACCCTTGAGAAACGTCAAAAGAGGATGGCATATGGACAACGGCCTCTGCCGCCTCCATGGTAAATGGAGCCGGGAAGATAGCCAGGCGATGGAGTAACGTCTGCAATTCAGGGGTTAGAAGGGTATAACTGTGGTCGAGCATATCACGCAGGGTTTGCTGATGCGTGGGCCATAAGCGGCGGGGGGCCTGACTGAGGAATTCCAGGCACCGTTTGCTGGCCAGACGAATCAACAAACCTTGCGGCGAGAAGTATTTGATCTGAGAGGCCGCCAGTTCGATGGCCAGGGGGATTCCTTCCATGCGGCGGCATAGCTCGACAATCACAGGCAGATTTTCCTGGGTGAGGAGGAAGGATGGGTTGACTTCCTGTGCCCGTTGCACAAAGAGTGCAATGGCTGGAGCCTGGGCGATTGATTCCATCTCTTGTTCCTCTGCGGGCAGGGCTAAAGGAGGAACGACAAACTCATGCTCGCCGTAAAGATGGAGAGCCACCCGGCTGGTGATCAGAATCTTCAAATTTGGCGCTGTCGCCAGCAATTCTGCGATCAGCGCGCGCGCTGGTAAGAGGTGCTCAAAGTGATCGAGCACCAGCAGGAAAGCGCGCTGACGCAAGTAGGTGATTAATGCGCCGCTGCCCGTCTCTTTCAGCCCTAGCGATTGAGCCATGCAGGCCGCGACTCGGGCCGGCTCTTGCAGCGTGGACAGGTCAACAAAGCCGATTTGGTTGTCGAAACGTTCCCGAAGACGCTGTATCAGTTCGATGGCCAGACGCGTCTTACCAATTCCTCCTGGGCCGAGCAGAGTTATCAGGCGCACCTCCTCGCGTTGCAGGCAACGCATCAGGGATTGCAACAGCCCTTCGTGTCCTACCAGTGGGGTGACGGGAACAGGCAGGACAGTTTGCAGAGAGGGCGTCGCTTCGTCGCGCGCGGGGACAGAATCTCTGTCCCTGGCAGGCCATTCATTCAGAGCCTGAACCAGGGCCGGGATCAACTGACGTAACTGATAGAAATAGGTGGCGCGACTGATATTCAGGCGTTCTGCATAAACATCGGATACCGATTCTGGGTTGGAGAGCACTACCTCCAGAATACGACGGTGACTGGGAGGCAAAGGATACTCTTTCAGGTAAGCATACACCGCTTTCAGCCCCCCGCGTTGGCCAATCCAACTTTGCCAGGGTTCTTGCTGGATGAGGCGAATGGGAAAACGTGGGAAACGAAGCAGGGCTTTGACATGCTCTTCATCCCACGGGCTCACATCAAGACGATGGTTGGGGGAAGGAACCATAGCCAGCCTTTGCGCGCCTTTATTGTATCATGATTTTGTTGAACGTTCAACTATATTTAGACTGTGTTTGTACTCTATACACCATGTTTTTCTATATACTGAGAACAGTCTGGCGGACCATTTTCGAGATGGCTCTTCCGGGCTTATCCTTCGCACGCGAAAGGAGGTGCGTAGAAAGCGAACATTCCTTGTGACCGTCTTTTCTGTGCCTGTTCTCTATTCCGTCTGAATCCTGAAAGGAGAAGAGCAGTACTATGAAAACCCGTCGTTTCTCTCTCGTTCTTGGCGCTGTGATGGCGTTCCTCGTCCTGGTACTGAGCGCCTGCGGTGGAGCAACGCCAGCACCGGCTACTCCTGTTCCTGTTGAGCCGACTGCGACGGCTGCGCCGCAGGAGCCTACTCCTGTGCCTGCCACGCCTACGGAAGAACTGCCGATTCCAACGGTAGTCCAGATGCCGGAGCAAATTGCTGGTGGTCGCCCGGTCGAGATTGTGGTTGCCGGCGCTCCGCCTGATTCGCAGCCCGAACTGCGTGCTGCCTGGGACGAGCAGGCTGCGCGTTTCATGGCCCTGTACCCCAATGTCAAGATTGTTGCCTCGGATTACCGCTATGACCCCGACTCGTTCGCGGCGCTGGTGGCTGCTAATCAGGTGCCGACGCTGTTCCAGGTTTACATGACCGATCCGGGCAAAATGGTCGAACAGGGTGTTGCCGCCGACCTGACCGATTACTTCAAGGCAACTGGCCTGGATAAGCTCTTCAACGCTTCCGTGTTGAATATCGTGACCGTAAATGGTAAGGTCTATGGTATCCCCATGAAGGCCTATGCCATGGGGTTGGCATACAATAAGAATATGCTCGCGGCCGCGGGTTTCGATCATCCTCCGCGCGACTGGAATGAACTGGCGAGCATGGCTCAAGCGCTGACCAACCGCGATACCGGTGTGGCTGGCTTCACGTTCATCTTTGGCGATCCAAAGGCCGCCGGCTGGCATACCACCATTATCGCCTATGATTTCGGTCTGAAGAATACCGACATCGTCTATGAAGAAAATGGCAAATACAAGGCCGGTTTCGACAATGAAGCCATGCGGAATGCTCTGCAGATGATTTACGATCTGCGCTGGAAGTATGACGTTCTGCCTCTGGAAGCCAATGACTGGGCAAAGAATGGCGAAGCATTGGCGACCGGCCATGCCGCGATGGCTCTGATGGCCAGCGACCAGTTTATCTGGATTCGCCAGACCTTCGCGGATGTGGATATGAGCCAGTTTGCTTTCGCTCCGCTGCCTGCCGGGCCCAGTGGTAAGAGCGTTTCACTGGTTGGTGGAGATGTCGCGATGATTAGTGCCAGCGCGACCCCCGACCAGGTGGAGGCGGCCTTCTACTTCCGTGTCTGGACTCAGCTGGATCCCCATGAAATTATGGCGCGTTACGAGGCTGGCAAGAAAGATCCGACTACGGTCGTTGGTGGTCCTAGCGTTCCGCTGTACACGGATCCTTATCAATCTACCTATGCCGCGTTGGAGGAGCAGTACAGCAACCTGCCGGTCGAGTACTCTTTGTTCCAGCAAAGCGTGGTCTCTGGCCAGACTGTGTTCATGATTGAGCCACAAATTGCTGGTCAAGACTATTATGGCATTCTGGGCCCAGTGGTGAATACCATTGTGACCGATAAGAATGCCGATGTAGCCAGACTTCTCACCGAGGCCCAGAACACCTTCCAGACCAATGTGCTCGATCTTCTCAAGTGAGCATAGGGTTCTCTGCGTAGGGAGGACGTTCTTCGTCCTCCCTACTTTTCCCACTTGCTCAATCTCTCTTTGTAAGGAGCCTGTTGCCCATGAACCTGTCTTTTCCCATCAAAAAATGGGAGCGTCTGCTGCAACGCCAGAAGGTAAGAGATCAAATCAACGCTTATCTTTTCCTTTTACCTGCCCTGGGGCTGTTTGCTCTCTTCTCATGGTACCCGATTCTGAAGACAGTTCTCTATAGTTTCCAAAAAGTCGGGCTGCGGGGTCCAGCCGGCTGGGTTGGCTTGAACAACTATGTTCGCCTCCTGGGTAATCCAGCTTTTGCGATTGCCTGGCGAAATGTTCTGGATTTTGTGATTTTGAGCATTATTTTTGGTTTTATGGTCCCTATAGTGCTGGCGCTGATGATTAACGAAATGCGCCGGTACGGTTATATTTTTCAGGTTGTCACCTACTTGCCGACTCTGATACCTGTTGCGATTGCTCTTCTGGTCTGGCGGTTCATCTATGCTCCTGAAGGGGGGATCTTAAACAGCACGCTCAAGGCGGTGGGGTTGCCATCCCAACTCTGGCTTCAGAATCCAAAATTGGTCAAGTTCTCGCTCATCATCATCATGACCTGGATGGGAGCCGGCGGCTCGGTGTTGATTTATCTGGCGGCTCTTAAAGAAATTAATGTCGAGGTCTATGAAGCTGCCGAACTGGACGGTTTCTCGCCCTGGCAGCGGATTCTCTACATCACCTTGCCGTTAATACGTACGCGCATGGCGATCATGCTGGTCTTGCAAATCATCTTTGTCTCGCAGGTATTCACCGAACCCTTTATCCTGACGATGGGCGGACCTGGCAACAGTACCCTGACGCCGGTATTGGAAATGTATCGTGCGGCCTTCGAGCGCAGCGATTTTGGCCTGGCCTCGGCCTGGAGCGTTTCTTTACTGATGGTGCTGGGCGTGTTCTCGGCCATTTACGTTGGTCTCACGCGCCGCAGCGAGGCAAGTCGTTTCAGCTAATCTTATGGAGTAGCCACAATGACTTCTGTTCGCGGTATCCTCTCCGACATTGAAAGGCGTTCCATTGGAGGACGAATCATCACCTCGTTCTTTCTCCTGACCCTGGTGGTGGTTGGTCTGGCTTATATCTTTCCCTTCGTCTTTGCATTTACGGCGGGCCTGAAAACCAGTTCGGAGATCTTTGATCCTGGTCTGCATCTGTTTCCCCGTCAGGCTCATTGGGAAAATTATGCTGAGGCCTGGCGACGTTTCAACATGACCGGCATGTTCTTGAACACAATTTATGTGGCTCTGGGGGGTACTATTGGCCGACTATTGGTCTCTGCCATGGCTGCCTACAGCCTTTCACGCCTGAAGCCGGCCGGTCAAACGCTTATTCAAACGCTTATTCTGGTTACATTGACTGTGCCGATGATCGCTTATCTGATTCCTCTCTATCTTACCTTGACCAATCTGCCCGTGCTGCACATCAGCCTGATCAATAAATACTGGGGGTTGTGGTTGCCTTACTCGGTCAGCGCCTTTCACGTCATGGTGCTCAAAAATTCCTTTGACCAGATTCCACAAGATTATTACGATGCAGCGGCGATTGATGGGGCCTCTCCCTTACGCATGTTCCTCTCGTTGACCCTGCCGTTGTCTTCATCCATCCTGCTGGTGTTAGGACTGTTGACTTTTGTCGGCATCTGGGGCGATTTTCTCCTGCCCCTCCTTATTTTGCGTGATTCTTCGCTCCAGACCGTTTCGGTGCGGCTCTACACACTGACGCGCTCCTTCCCTATGAATCTACAGATGGCGGGCGCTTTCCTGGGCATGATCCCGCCGGCTCTGGCTGTTCTCTTCCTGCAGCGCCACATGCGCGGCGGCTTGACATTTTGATGATGGTTCAGGAGGAACGGCTATGTGAGAGATAAAGCGACTCTTTTCGCAGAGAGGTAAGGCGAGATCGATCTCGCGAGGCGCTCTCGGCGTTCAACTCTTCGAGTTTTACATAAGGAGGCTTGTATGAAGAAGAATTCACTTCAGAGAACCGTGGCCATGGTGGCAGCAGTTACTCTGATCATCAGTGTTGTTGGGTTGATCATGCCGTCGCTTCCTTCCCTGCAAAAAGCTTACACCGTTATGGCAGCTGGACCAACGAACATGCCCTATGTGGAAGTCCAGGCAGAGGACGCGGCTACCAATGGCGTGTTGATTGATAACACCACCAATCGCACCTATCCGGGGATTGGGGTGGAAGCGATTGGGAGACGGGCCGTGCGCCTGGAAGGTCAGGGCAAATATGTCGAGTTCACGGTGCCGCAGTCGGCGAATTCTATTGTCATGCGTTATGCTATTCCGGATAGCGCCGACGGGAGTGGCCTGAATGCGACCATCAGCCTGTATATCAACGGCAACCACTATGCCGATTTGCCGTTGACCTCGAAATACGCTTACCAGTACGGTACGTATCCTTTCAACAACAATCCCGGCGATATTCGTCCGCATCATTTTTACGACGAAGTGCGTTTGCTGACCTCACAAATGTCGGCCGGCACGAAGGTCCGTGTTCAGATAGATGCGGGCGATACAGCCCCCTGGTATGTCATTGATCTGATGGACTTCGAGCAGGTGCCACCGGCCGCCACACAGCCTGCTGGGTCTATTTCACTGACCGATTACGGCGCCGATCCGAGCGGTGCAGCCGATTCGACCACGGCTCTACGCAATGCCATCAGCGCCGCCTCCAGTCAGGGGAAAATCCTCTGGGCGCCCCCAGGAAAATATAAACTCAGTGGACAGATCAACGTCAACAACGTGACCATCCAGGGCGCCGGGATGTGGTACACCACTTTCTGGTTCATCAACGGTTCCGGCAACAACATGGGCTTCTTCGGCAGCTGGCCGCCTACGCCCAGCACCAATGTCCACCTCTCCGATTTCTCTATCCTCGGCGAGGTCGTCAGCCGTGTAGATAGTGACCAGACCAACGGGATTGGCGGCGCGCTCTCGAATTCCACCATCACCAATGTGTGGATTGAGCACACCAAGTGCGGCATGTGGTTGGATGGCCCATTTGATAACCTGACGATTAGCGGTGTGCGCATCCGAAACGTCTTGGCTGATGGTATCAACTTTCACCGCGCGGTCACCAACTCTACGGTGACGCAATCTTTCTTCCGCAATACGGGCGACGATGCACTGGCCATGTGGAGTCATACCGATACGACCTCAAGCCCGAATGCCAACAATTCCTTTACCTACAACCGCGTCGAAATCCCGATTCTGGCGAACGGCATTGCCATCTACGGTGGACGCGATATTACGGTCAGCAATAACTACGTTGCCGATCAGCAGGCGGAAGGTGGCGGCATCCACGTTGGCAACCGCTTCTCACCGATTTATCCGGTCGCCGGTACGATTACTATCAAAGACAACGTCATTGTGCGTTCTGGCTCGATGGATTATTACAATGCCTGGAACTTTGGCACCGGCGCTCTCTGGTTCTACGCTCTCGATGCGCCAATGACAGCCACGATCAATGTGGAAAACAACCAGATTATTGATAGCAACTACGAAGCCATTCACTTCATTGGCCAGAGCATCAGCGGCATCACCTTCAAGAACAATCAAATTGTTGGCACTGGCACCTTCGTGGTGGAAAACCGCATGAACAGCGGCTCGGTCACTTTCATTAACACTACGGCAACGGGCGTCGGTTCACAAAGCAGCGTGGGCGCAAGTTTCTACAACTGCGCGACCGGCTTCAACCTGGTAGATGGCGGCGGAAATGGCTCCTGGATTACCCAACCTTCTTTCTGCGGCACCTATCCCTCGCCAGTTTACGCTCCGGTCGCCACGGCTACGCCCACGCGCACCAATACGCCCTGTCCGGGTGGCGTTTGCCCGACGAATACGCCTACCCGCACTCCCACGCGTACGCCGACCAACACGCCAACTCCCACTCCCATCCCTGGCACCGTAGTGGTGGCCATCAACGCTGGCGGTTCCGCGACCGGCAACTGGCTGGCCGATGCTTACTATGATCAGGGGAACGTGTACTCGGATACTTCCACCGCGATCGACACGAGCGGCTATCTTGACCCGAACATTGCCCCTCAGTCGGTCTATCAGACCTGCCGCTGGAATCCTTCGTTCACGTACACAATCCCCGGTCTGACGCCCGGCGCCAGTTACATCGTTCTCCTGCACTGGGCCGAATTGACCTTCCAGACTGCCGGGGCCCGCAAATTCAATGTCGCCATCAATGGCACGACCGTGCTTAGCGGTTTCGATGTGTACGCAACAGCAGGTTACAAGCGTGCCCTCGGTAGATGGTTCAATGCTACTGCCAACAGCAGCGGTCAAATCGTCATCGCCTTTACCCAGGGCGGGGCCGACAACCCCTTTATCAGCGGGATTGAGATCATCTCCCAGGCGCCGACTCCCACTCCCGGTGGTCCCACGCCCACCCGCACCCCGACGCGTACCAACACCCCCTCCGGACAAAGCCCATACGGCGGCACACCCTGGGCGATTCCGGGCACGATCCAGGCGGAGAACTACGACCTGGGTGGTGAAGGCGTGGCCTACCATGACAACGACTCGGCCAACAACGGCGGTCAATATCGCACCTCGGAGGGTGTGGACATTGAAACCACGACCGATACCGGCGGCGGTTACAACGTGGGCTGGACGCGCACCGGCGAGTGGATCGAGTACACCGTCAATGTACAGACGACCGGCACGTACACCCTCACCGAACGCGTGGCTTCGGGCGCCTCGACAGGTCAATTCCGCATTGAGTTTGATGGCGTGGACGTGACAGGTACAGTGACCTGCCCGAATACTGGCGGTTGGCAAAACTGGACCAGCATCAGCCAGACCGTTAACCTGACCGCCGGCCAACATGTAATGCGCATTTACTTCCTGGGCGACGAGACCAACATCAACTACTTCACTTTCAGCCTGATGGCGACACCAACGCCCACGCGTACACCCACGCGTACGCCCACGCGTACCAACACGCCTGCCGGCCCGACTGCGACGCCCACGCGTACTCCCACGCGTACACCCACGCGCACCAACACGCCTGCCGGCCCGACTGCGACGCCCGCTGCCGGTACCCTCTATGCATTGAATGTCAGCAGCATTACAGTGGATGGCAATTTGAACGAAGCCGCCTGGAATCTGGCGAACAGCGTCACCAAGGCGACTATTGGCAGCCCCAATAATACCGTGACGTTTGCCGTATTATGGAACAACACCTATCTCTATGTCGGCATCAAAGTGTTGGACGGCAATCGCTACAATGATTCAACGAACGTGTGGGATGATGACGCGGTGGAGGTCTTCCTTGATGCTAACCACAACCACAGTACCACCTATGACGCTTACGATCGCCAGTACATCAAAGGCTATAATGATTCCACGTTGTTCGCACAGGGTAGTTCGACGGGTGTTTTGCACGCGGTGCAATCCATTACCGGAGGCTATAGCGTCGAACTGGCTATTCCCTGGAGCAACCTGGGCGTTACCCCCTCGCTCAACCTGACGCTGGGCTTTGACGTTGGCTATGATGATGACGACAACGGCGGGGCGCGGGACTCTCAGGCGGTCTGGTGGGGCAACATTAACAATTACAACAACACCTCTGCCTTCGGCGACCTGGTGTTGAAGTGAGCGTGATCCATCCCTCTTCTCCTCTTGAACGAGTTGGGAACAAGGCTGCTTCGGCGAGTTGGTCCTTGTTCCCAACTCTATTGCTATTTTTTCGCGTTGTAGAGATACCATGAAGGCCTCGCGAGTCTTACTACGACCATGGACTATTTGCTTCGCCCTGCTGCTGACGGCTTGTCTGGGCCGGTCGTTTCTCGAGCGTGATGCCCGGCCAACCAGCCCTGTGGCTGCCCTGTCCTCCACGATTACTCCAACTGTTACCATTACCCCCTCGGCAACTCCTTTGCCGACCACGACCCCTGTCCCGGTATATGTGCGCATTCGCAACCTGGCTGGAGGCTACCTGTATGACGGTGGCGGGCAGGCGATGCTTGGTGAAGTGCCACTTTCTGATATCGCCTCACACTGGGTCATTGAAGATTATCAGGGAAGTAAACGTCTCTGGAATCGTGCCACGGGTAATTATCTTTCCATTGAGCACCTCAAGGACTTCGTGGAAGTTATTCCCATTGAGCCGGTGTGGATGAGCCCGCGCTGGACTTTCGAGATTGATTCAACTCACGAGACAGTTGTCTTGCGGAATGTCTGGCACAACTGGCAGGTGCTCTATGTTGAGAATGGTGAAGTGAAGTATGGCAGCGTATCTACGACACAGGATTCGGCGCGTTGGGCCTTTGAACCGTTAGGAGGTGTAGCGTTACCGACAGCCACGGCGACGCCAGTGGCGGTTATCCCAACTCTCGATCGCCCTCCAGGAAGCCGCGGTGCTGCTGTCCCCTGGATAGAATATGAAGCCGAAGATGGCCAGACCAATGGCGATATACTCGGGCCCGATCGAACTTTCGGGACCATTGCGGCCGAATCGTCTGGCCGGCGTGCTGTGCGGCTGGAGGATGTTGGAGAGTACGTACAGATTCGCGCGCGCCAGGCGGCCAACTCTATCGTGGTCCGCTTCGTCATTCCCGATTCGGAAGATGGAAATGGTCAGGAGGCAACCATCAGTCTTTACGTGAATGGCGTTTTCCGTCAAAAACTGCGTCTAACTTCGCGTTATGCCTGGTCTTATGGTGGCGAAGAATACACCCTTAATGTGCCAAAGGCCGGTGGTGCACATCATTTTTACGATGAGACACGGGCGCTGGTGGGCGAGATTCCAGCCGGGGCCAATGTTCGGTTGCAGGTGGATCAGGATGACACGGCCAAGTACTACGTGATTGATTTAATCGATCTGGAGGCCGTCCCCCCGCCCCTGACACGACCGACAGGGTATCTCTCCATTGTGGAGGATTGTGGCGCAGTGGCCAATGATGGGCAGGATGACAGCGCGGCGATTCAAACCTGCCTCGAACGTGCTCGTGTTGTGCAGACAGGGGTCTGGATTCCAGCAGGGACATTTGAGAGTCTGAGCCATTCCTTTGATGTCTCTAATGTTACTGTTCAGGGCGCTGGGATGTGGTATTCGGTCATTCACGGCCCCTATGCCACTTTTAACTGCACAGGCAACAATTGCCGCTATCGCGATTTCGCTATTCTGGGAGAAACCACTACCCGTAACGATAAAACAGCCGATAATGGCTTCAACGGTGGTGCCGGGCACGGTTCGTTGCTGGAGAACATTTGGGTTGAGCATACTAAGGTTGGTTATTGGGTTGGCGGCGCGACGAACGGATTGATCATTCGTAACAGCCGCTTTCGCAACCTCTTTGCCGATGGTATCAATTTCTGTAACGGTACCAGCAACTCGATCGTCGAGAATTCTCATTTCCGCAACACTGGTGACGATTCCCTGGCCTCCTGGTCTCCTAAAGGGAGTGGCATCAACCGAAATAATGTGTTCCGTTTCAATACAGTGCAGGTCCCTTGGCGAGCCAATTGTTTCGCTATTTACGGCGGTGCGGATAATAAAATTGAGGATAACTTGTGCTACGATGTTGTCACATATCCGGGCATCCTCATTGCCCAGCAATTCAATTCGAACTCTTTTGATGGCGTAACATATGTGCAGCGGAATTCTCTGATTCGTGCTGGTGGCCCAATGTTCAAACAACAACACGGTGCCCTCAAGGTTTGGGCCGCTCAAGGGGAGATTCGCGGCCTGATCATTCGTGATATTCTGATTGATAGCCCTACGTTTAGCGGGCTGGAACTGGAGGGCAGTTATCCGATTTTTGCTACGGTGGAGCAGGTAGAAATTCATCGGGCCGGTACATGGGGAATTTTCCTGCACTCCAATCTGGCCGGCGAGGTCCTCTTTTCCTTCGTGCGTGTCGCTGACGCTGGCAATGGTGGCTTGCTCGACTACACAGCCCCTGCCTATTTCCGTATTGTTGAGGGAGAGGGGAATTATGGTTGGTAATGCTTTTTCAGGAGAAAACAGGATGCCTCATCGTCGTGTCATTGGCTTGATCAGCACCTTTATCTCTGGCCGCTTTTTCGAGCAAGTGATGAGCGGAATCCAGACGGTTGCCTGGCAAAATCAGATAGACGTTTTGGTTATTCAAGGAACACCAGAGCAGGTTGCGCTGACCCAATTGGCCTATCAGCGCGTGGATGGTTGGTTGGTGTTGACCTATACCCAGGGGTTGGATTTGCTGGCTCTGAGCGGTAAACCGATTGTCACCATCAGTTGTCGTGTGCCTGCGCAACCTTTCCCGGCTGTATTTCCAGACAATCGTCAGGGGATGGAAGGCATCTTACAGCACCTGCTGGAACAAGGTCACAAGCGCATTGCCTTTGTCGGCGATACTTCTATTGGGGATATTCAGGAACGGTATCTGGCATATCAGGAGATCCTTGCCAGGCACAATCTGCCACCGGATCCCGAGCAGGTTGTCATTACCCGCAACCCTTTACCGGAAGAAGGCGCTTGGGCAGCCAGGCGTCTTATGGCTGCCCGCCTGCCTTGTACGGCAATTGTAGCCGGTAATGACTGGACGGCCATTGGCCTGATGCGTGAACTGCAAGAACACGGTTACCGTATCCCCGAAGATGTGGCTGTGGTTGGCTTTGATGACATTCCAGAAGCTCAGATTACCCATCCTCCTCTTTCAACTGTGCGTCAGCATAGTGATAAGGTTGGAGAAACTGCCACTCGCTTGTTGATTGCTCAGATGGGAGGGCAACCTTTGGGGCCTGTCGTGGAAACAGTGCCAACAACCTTCGTTGAACGCGAATCGAGCAGCAAACGTCTCCTTACCCGCTTTGCGTCGTACTCGCGACGCGAGATTCCCGTTTCACCGGCCTGGCGCGCCTCGCTGGCCAGGGAACTGGTACAAATTTTACTCCCTGCCCTCTCGCGTGATGCCAATCCCTCGCCATCGCAGGTCTGGCCCGAGGTAGATAAATTGATTCATTTGCTGGAAATTGCTATTCAGGGGTCAATTTCAACAGACGAAGGCCATGCGCTGTTACAGGCGGTCTTTGCCTCTCTGCCTATGTTGAATGCCAGCCCTGAGACTCTGGTGGAAATGTTAAGCCTGTTAGAAACCGCCGGACTGCGCTTGACCGAACAGCACCCTGATCCTGCCATTGCCTACCAACGATTGCAAGCATTACGCGATCAGTTGCTTATCGAATTAATGCGTTCCTATCGCCGCCGCCAGAATCGCTCTCAACGTACCCAGAGCGAGATTCTGCGAGGCCAGTACAACATCAGTCAGATGTTGGTGAAAGGGCCTCCGCAACAGGTGGCATGGATCGGAGAAACAAATATGTACTCTGCCTGCCTGGGGTTGTGGTTGCCTGTCAGCGGAGAGCGTTCGCCAGTCCTGAGTATTGCGGGGTCTTATATCCGTGAAGGCAATCCGCCTTTAAGGGTAGGAACAACGTATAGCGCTGCGCGTTTTCCGCCACTCGACCGTCTGCCGTCATCAGCGCAGAAGAAAGACATCACCACCTGTCTTGTACTGCCTGTGCGCACAGCCGATCACGATTGGGGACTGTTGGCTGTATCAGGACCGCTGATTTCGGAAGACCCGTGGCTGGAAGATAACACGGTGAACATCTTCGAGATCAGTTGCAGTGTTCTGGGACTGGCGTTGGAGCGCGAAGCCTTGCAGGAAACTTTGCGACATGTTTCAGAGGCAGAAAGGCAATTGAACGAACGCGTGCGCGACCTGTCGGCGAAATTGACTGTAACGTCTCAGGAATAGACAAAACCTTGTGCTGCGGTGCGCAGTGGAGGCAGTGCCTCCGCGCTTCGTTAACGCCGTCTGGCAGCAGGCCGAGTCGTGGTTTCCGTAGTAGAATCGGGATCGTTCTTCCGGCGCGCACCCGGTAACCCGGGGGGAACGAGTGGGCCCGGTTTGCTGCTGCCGTCTTTGCCTTTCGGGAGGCTTTGCTACCCATGAGCATTCTTGACCTTCCTCTTCTCTCGCGTCTGCGTCGCAACCACGCGCTGGAACATGCTACGATTTCCCTGCTGGCACAGCGATTCCCGCGGCAACCGCTGGCCGGTTATTCTTTCCCCGGCGGCTTTATCGTGCTGGGCGAAGTACCTGCGGAGGCTGTGCGTTCTGCCGCTCTGGAGGCATTGACCCGTCTTCAAAACGGCGAATGGCAACTGGCCATCCATCCCTACTGCGGCACCAACCTGTTGACAACGGCATTGCTGGCCGGCCTGCTGGGCTGGTTGAGCCTGGCCGGCGCCAGAACCCGCAAAGAGAAACTGGCTGCTTTCCCGTTGACCATTGGGCTGGTGATGACCGGCATTGTCGTCAGTCAGCCGCTTGGCCCGTTGATTCAGAAACACGTTACCACTTGCAGCAACCCGCAGCGGCTGTCCATTGTGGATGTCGTCCCGTTGCGCATCGGGCGCCGTTTATTCCACCGCGTGCTCACGCAGGGGTGAGCCGTTTCGATGGCTGCTTTATCCGTTACCCTCCTTCACGGGAATGACGAGTTTGCCATTGCCTTGCGCGTCGACGAGTTGCGGGCGCGATTGGATGCCTCTGGCGCAGCCATGAACTTCAGCCGTATGGATGGCCGCGCCCCTGATTTCGAGCAGCTGACCGCCGCCCTCCAGGCAGTGCCTTTGCTGGCCTCGCATCGCCTGCTGGTGCTGGATCATCCTTCTGCTTTACCCAAAGATCGCCTGCTTACCTTGCTGGCGCATCGTCCATCCACAACCGAAGTGGCGCTGGTAGAAACCGAACTGCTTAAACCGGACCACTGGCTCGTTCGCTGGGCGCAGGCCGGCAACGCTACCGTGGAAGTCCACCTCTTACCCCGGCGCTGGGAAATGCCCCACTGGATCGAACGCGAAACGAAACGTCAGGGCGGGCAAATCGATGCGGCGGCGGCCATCCGCCTGGCAGAGATGACCGGTGAAGACACCCGCCAGGCCGCTCAGGAAATCGCCAAACTGCTCACCTATGTAGATGGGCAACGCCCGATTACGGTCGCGGATGTTGAGCATCTCGGCGTGGTGAGCGCGCAAAGCAGCGTCTTTGACCTGGTGGATGCGCTGGCGAGCGGCGATGGTCGTCAGGCCCAACGGACTCTCCATCGGCTGCTGGAAGAAGAGGACTTGCTGGCGCTCTGGGGTATGATCATCCGCCAGTTTCGCTTGCTGCTGCTCACACGCGAAATTCTTGAGGAGGGCGGCACCCCGGCCCAGGTTCAACAGGAACTCCTGCTCCACGAATTTGTGGCGCAAAAAATAACCGCTCAGGCAAGGCGTTTTTCTCTCGCGGCGCTGGAATCCCTCTACCGTCAACTGCTGGAAATTGACGAAAACGCCAAAACAGGGCAAATGCCGCTGGACGTGGCTCTGGATGCTCTGGTGGTACAACTGGCGCGTTGAACTTCCGTATGCTTACCGTCCATGTCCTTCCGCTTGGTCCCTTACAAACGAACGTCTGGCTGGTGGCTGACGAAGACGGCGAGGCCGTTGTGATTGATCCCGCCTGGGACGGCCCCGGCATCCTGGAAGCCGCGCAACGACGTGGCTGGCGCATTGGTCAGGTCTGGTGCACCCATGCTCACTTCGATCACATCGGCGGCGTGCCCGATTTGATGCGGGCCATCAACCCTGCACCACTGCTCGCCTTGCACGCGGATGACGGGCCCCTGTGGGCGGCTCAGGGCGGAGCAGCGCTTTTTGGCTTTTCTCTGCCTCCCTTACCTCTGCCTTCCCTCGCTTTGAGGCATCAACAGCGGCTCTCGCTTGGTCCCTATACCTTTGAAGTGCGCCATACGCCCGGTCATACCGCCGGGCACTGTGTCTTCTATTGCGCTGCAGCCGGCCTCTGTTTCTGCGGCGATCTCATCTTCCGCCATGGCGTCGGGCGCAGCGACCTGCCCGGCGGGGATGAGGAGAGGCTCATCCAGAGCATTCGTTCCCAGATCTTCACCCTGCCTGCCGAAACGCGTTTGCTCCCCGGCCATGGCCCCGAAACAACCGTAAAAGAAGAACAGCATGTAACGATTTAGCCCTGTCTCAAAACCGTTGTGGATGTCATGGCGAGGAGCATTCTTTGCGACGAAGCAATCCCCAGACGGTCCATTTCGCCTGATAAAGGGGAGATTGCTTCGCCAAAAAACGGCTCGCAATGACATGGCTGAGTAGTTGCAACAGCACAACAATCCCTTCGTCCGATCATGGCCAGCCTGATCAACAGCGTTCAGGAGGAACCCTATGAAACGAGCCGTCAGCATTAGTCTGGGAAGCGCAACCCGCGACAAGAAGGTCACGGTGCGCTTCGGTAATGAGACCGTCCAGATTGAACGTATCGGTACCGATGGCGATGTCGCCAAAGCGCGTCGCCTCTACCTGGAACTGGATGGGAAGGTGGATGCCTTCGGCGTCGGTGGCGTAGACCTGTACCTGCGCCTGGACCAGCGCGAATATCCACTGCGCGCTGCCCTGAAACTGGTCGAAGGCGTGACCAAAACCCCGTTGTGTGATGGTCGTGGTCTGAAACACACGCTGGAGCGCCGCGTCTTCGAACTGGCGCGTCCGCAGCTGGGTGAGGTGCACTTCCGGCAGGCCTTTGTCCCGGTTGCCGTTGACCGTCTTGGGCTGGCGCAGGCCGTGGAGGAGGTCTCTGACCTGCTGGTTATCGGCGATTTAATGATTGCCCTGGGAATTCCGGTTCCCGTGCGTGGGTTGCGCGCTTATAAACGGCTGGCGCGTGTGCTCCTGCCTCTGGTCAGTTATTTCCCCATGTCCCTGCTTTTCTACGGCAGCGGTGGCGCGGAGCACGAGCCGAAGTATGAAAAATACTTTGCCGCTGCCGATTTGCTTGCTGGCGATTTCCTGTTTATGCGCAAATATCTGCCCGCTGATTTGAGCGGCAAGACCGTGGTCACGAACACGACAACGGAAGAGAATATCGCTCTGCTCCGCGCGCGTGGCGTGAAGACGATTATCACCACCACACCGCGCTACGAGGGCCGTTCCTTTGGAACGAACATGATGGAAGCCGCCTTGACTGCTTACGCAGGAAAAGGGCGACGGCTCACGGATGAGGAGCTGAACACCTTGATTGATACCCTGGGTCTCCGTCCCGAAGTGATGTCGTGTTGATTCCTGGCCGGCTCGCGGGGCGGCGGGCCCTCGCTACAAGGCGATTTCCTGCACGTGAAGCGCCTGCCAGTCTTTGCGTCCCAGCCCCATGTTGGCCGCGAGCGAAATATAGCCGATGTCGTCCGGCGTCAACCCGAATAAGGAGGTGGCATAACTGTCCGCGGCTACCATATCCGGGCTGACGATAATCGTATCCCGGCGCTCAACAGCGTTCAGGTCATTGTTTACCGGCCCGCCAGCCGTCAGGATGCGAATCGCATCAATGATGGTCAGTTTCGGGCGTATCAGGCTGGCGAGGTCGGCTATCGTCTGGTGAATATCCATGCGGTGCATCACACCCCGATCGCGATCAGGGACCAGCCCCATCAGGTTCTTCATTCCCAGCGTCAGCCGCGTTGTACTGTGATCTTTGGCGATTGGGACGTTAATCAACACCTCGGCTTCCCGCGCAGGCTGATAGACACTGGCCGCTTTCAGGCGACGTCCTTGCGGGATGGCCACGGCCTGGAAGCCTAAAGCATTCATGACTTCCATTCGCCCACCGGCGGCCTCGACTTGCTCGCGAATGCCAGACGTCGTGTAGGCTGTCTCGCCCGAACCCCGAATGGGCAGGTCCATGACCACAACCTGACTGGCGCCGGCCTCCAGACACAACCGCACCAGGGCTCCGACCAGCCAGGGATTGGTGGTCACGGCATACTCCGGCGGAACGGCGGCGCAGATGTTGGGCTTGATGACCACGCGTGCTCCCGAGGGGACAAAGGTCTGTATTCCACCAAAGGCTTCCAGGGCGCGCCGCAGCATGGCTTCTATGTCGCTACCGCGTACGACAACCAGATCGGGCTGTTGGAGGGGAGTCGCAGCCGGTAAGGTTTCAACGGCAGCAGCCCCGCTGGCGGTCATCGTGGCAGCCGTCGCGGACTGCGACGCCGGCGTTGGCGTTGGACGCGTCCGCACCCCGCAGGCGCTCAGAAATTGTTGCAATAGCAAACCACCTGTGCCGGCCAGCAACACTTTGAGAAAATCCCGACGATTCATCCGCTTGTTCATGGTCTGCCTCCTCTTGGCACTTCTCCCGTTTGGACACCAACGATGATCGCATTGTATATGGGGTGCGCAGGGATTGTCAAGGAAATTTCGGCTTACGTAGAACAGGCTTCCCGGCCTGTGCGATAGATTGAGAAAGGCCGTCTTACGTAGAACAGGCTTTCCAGCCTGTGCGATTGAGAAAGGCCGTCTTACGTAGAACAGGCTTTCCAGCCTGTGCGATAGATCGGAAATAGCGTCTGACGCCAGGGATTGCTGAGATGAGCCCTGCTCCCGAATTCTTGCCTGCACAACCATCTCTGCCCCTTGCTTGACAGGTATTCTGTTTTCGAGTATCTGTTACCTGAAAACAGGTCTGGAAGGTATATGTCTTTCAATCGTATGGAGGTGCTTATGTTTCAGCGAATCCGGCTGCTGTTGTGCGGGCTGTTTTTCCTGTGGCTGGCGAGCGCGTGCGGAACACAGCCAGCGGCTACTCCTGTCCCCTCCCCATCGCCGGCTGCGACCGTTGACTTGCCTTCGATTACAGGCGTTAGCCTGGACCGTCAGGAAGTTCCGCGCTACGAGTCGCTGGAAATCACGGTCGCATTGCGGGCGGAGTACACGAATCCTTACGACGCCCGTCAGGTCAGGCTGGAGGGCCGTTTCATTGCCCCCGATGAGCGGCAGATGACTGTACCGGGTTTCTGGGATGGAGAGACGGCCTGGCGCGTGCGTTTTACTCCCTGGCAGGAGGGCACATGGCGTTACCAGTTGACCGTTGCGGACAGGCATGGAATCAGCGCGCCGGCGGAAGGCACCTTCATGGTGACTCCCTCTGATTTGCATGGCTGGCTGCAGGTCGGTGCATGGGTGAACCCCGCTTATAGCCCTCATTACCTGGTGTATCATGACGGTACGCCTTTCTATGGCACTGGATTCTGTGAAGCCCTGAATATCCTGATTGACCGCTTCGATGCAGAAAATGGTGTCTTGCTGTTCGACAACATGAAGGCCGCGGGCGCCAATTACGTTGTCTGGTGGCCACTGTACACCAATTCGCCAGTCAGCGGTCGCTATGACCAGTACAATGTGGCCAATCTGAAGATGATTGATACCATCGTCGCTGACGCACAAAAAGAGGGGATTTTCCTGATTTTCACCATTTGGGACCACCCTGAATTACGGGCGAAAGGGCATCCGTGGGGTAACGGTAACTGGGAACGCAACGGTTTCAGCCAGTTGAGTGACATTGATGATTTTTTCACATCAGAGGAGGCCTGGGCCTGGCAGGAGAACCTGTATCGCTATGTGATTGCGCGCTGGAGTTACAGTCCGGCCATTGGCATGTGGCAAACGGTTTCCGAAATTAACGGGACGAACGCGGGCGCGCAGACCAATTCCTGGCACAGCCGGGTCAACGCCTATTTTGCGCAGCACGATCCCTACCGCCATCCGACAACGGCCAGTATGTCTGGCGATGTGGATTGGCCCGAGGGTCATCAGGTCATGGATGTACTTCAGGTTCATCTGTACGATTTCCACAATGGCGAGTTACAGGGGGATGCGGTCAAGGCGGCGGAGATTCTGGCACGTTGGACAGCGCGCATGTGGCAGCGTGCCGATAAGCCCAACTGGGTCGGCGAATTTGGCATGCCGGGCAACTCGTACTATCCGGAACTGTTCCATAATGCTCTCTGGGCTGCTCTGGCTACAGGCGCGGCTCTCACGCCGGCGGAATGGAACAGCGGCGGCGCCTGGGGACGCCCGACGCCAGAAATGTATGCGGATATCCATCGCCTGGCGCGTTTTGTGGCCGATATCCCGCTGGCGCAATGGAATCCCGCTCCTTTGCAAATCGTCAGCCACGATCCGCACGTGCGCGGTTGGGGGCTGGCGGGGACTCAAGGCGGCCTGTTCTGGGTGCAGGATTTTTCGCTGGAAGGACAGCCGTTGGAAACCGTGCGTCAGGGACTGAGCGTTCGTCACAACGTGGAATTGGAGGTGCAGGGCCTGGCGGAGGGTACCTATCAGGTTTCTCCGTATGATACCTGGCAGGGCGTCTCATTGCCGGCCTTTGAGATATCCTGTCTGGCGGAGCAGCCGTGTCGGATTGTGCTGCCCGATTTTAAGGCCGATATGGCTTTCCGTTTGGAACGGAAGTAATCTTCTAGCGGCAGCGCGCAACCCAGCCATGCACATTCTTCTCATCCATCAAGCCTTTGCTTCCTTGAACGAGCCGGGCGGGACTCGTCATTACGAACTGGCGCGTTATCTGGCAGCCTGTGGGCATCGCGTGACCATCATCGCCAGTCCGGTCAGTTATCTTACCGGCAGCGCGATGCCATCCGCGCTCCCGCAGGAAGAGAATGGCCTCCGCATTCTGCGGGCGTACACCTACCCGGCCTGGCACAAATCGTTTGTCCACCGTGTGTTCGCTTTCCTGTCATTCATGGTTTCCTCGTTTGTGCTGGGGTTGGGCGTGCGCCGGGTGGACCTGGTCTGGGGTACTTCGCCGCCGATTTTTCAGGGCGTCACGGCCTGGGCGCTGGCGCGGCTCAAGGGGGCGCCTTTCCTGTTTGAGGTGCGCGATTTGTGGCCGAAGTTTGCGATTGCGGTCGGTGTACTGCGGAATCCGATCTTGATCTGGCTTTCGCTCGGTCTGGAGCGTTTTCTCTACCGTCACGCCGACGCGCTGATGGTCAACAGCCCGGCCTACGTGACGCATGTGACTGCGCGCGGGGCGCGTCGCGTGGAACTTATCCCCAATGGCGCCGACCCGGCCATGTTCGACCCGCAAGATGATGGCGCGGCCTTCCGCGCGCGTCACGGCCTGGAGGGGGCGTTTGTTGTGCTCTATGCTGGCGCGCACGGCCTTTCGAACGATCTGGGAGTCGCGCTGGAAGCCGCGCTGCAATTGCGCGACCGCGCGGATATTCGTCTGGTCTTCCTGGGAGATGGAAAAGAAAAGCCGGCCCTGCAGCATCGGGCTGCTGCAGCGGGTTTGACGAACGTCGTCTTCCTGCCTCCGGTGCCAAAAGCGGCGATGGCCGAGGCGCTGGCTGCTGCCGACGCTTGCCTGGCTATTCTCAAGCCTCTGGAGGAATACAAGACGACGTATCCCAACAAAGTGTTCGATTACATGGCCGCCGGGCGCCCGGTTGTGCTGGCGATTGATGGCGTGATTCGGCAGGTGGTCGAGGCGGCTGGTTGTGGTATTTTCGTCCCTCCCGGCGATGCGCAGGCGCTGGCGCAAGCCATCCGCGCTCTGGCGGATGACCGTCCACGGGCGCGCGCCATGGGGCTGCGCGGCCGTCACTATCTGGAACAACACTTCAGCCGTGCGGTTCTGGCGGAGCGGTTGCGCCACCTGATAGAGGAGATGAGCAGATGAAGGATACCGGGCAGGCGCGCCTGTGGGCCGCGCGAGTGTTGATCGGGCTGGTGGCGGGCTGGAATCTACAATGCGCGCTGGTTTTCCTGATGAGGCCGGCAGCCTTTGCCCCTTCTTTCGAGCTCAGCGACGTCAGCGGCGCGGCGGCGGTGCGCGGCGTTGGGATTCTCTTCGTGATGTGGAATATCCCTTATCTGGTTGCTCTCTGGCATCCACGGCGGCATCGTCTTTCCCTGCTCGAAGCCTGGGGAATGCAACTGGCAGGGTTGCTCGGTGAAAGCGGACTGCTGACAACCCTGCCGTTGGAGCACACGCTGTTGCGCGTTTCAATTCAGCGCTTCATCGTCTTCGACGCGGCCGGCCTGCTGGCGTTGACTCTGGCCTGGTGGTTGACGCACCGCGCTGGCCCTGCCTTAAACGCCTGACATGAATGCCAGTCCGACCACACCCGGCCCGGTATGGACACCGATGACCGGGCTGACGCTAGCGAAGAACGTCTCCACAGGATTCATCTTTGCAGCCGCAGCTTCCAGTAAAGCCTGCGCTTCGGCTTCGGCATTGGCATGGACGGCTGCCAGACGAACGGGAGTGCGCCCGGCAACGCGCTCGGCAGTCAGTTCGATCATGCGCTCAATTGCCTTACTCTTGGTGCGAATCTTCTCCACGGCCTCGATGCGGCCCGCGCGCAGTTCCAGCAGTGGTTTGATGTTCAGGGCTGTGCCGAGCAGGGCTTGCGCGCCGCCGATCCGCCCACCACGATGAAGAAATTCCAGCGTATCCACCACGAAGTACACGCTGCTGTTGGCCTGAGCGGTTAAGGCGGCTTGCTGACATTCGGTCAACGAGGCGCCCTGTTGTGCCGCGCGGGCCGCCTGTACGACCTGAAAGCCCATGGCCATCGCGGTAGAAAGCGAATCCACTACCGCAATCCGTGAGGCCGCCTGCGGCATCATTTCCAGGGCTTGATGCGCCGATTGCACCGTACCGGAGAGTTTAGAAGAGATGAAAATCCCCAGCACGTCGTAGCCCTGGTCCAGCAGGTTCTGGAAGGCGCCTTTCATATCCTGCGCGGAAGGTTGCGAGGTGGTGGGCATGGTTTTCGCCGTCGCCAGCCGCTGGTAGAACTCCTGCGGGGTGATGTCCACGCCGTCGCGGAGCGATTGCCCGTTCCAGACGACGAACAGGGGAATGGTGAAAATGTTGTACTGTTTGAGAATGGGATCGGGAATGTAGGCGGTGCTGTCGGTCAATACGGCAACTCGTGACATGGCTTCCTCCTGGGGGATAAAATTGAAGATGGCCTGCCCTCGATTGTACCCGATTTTGCCCGGATTCTGGCGGATTTAGCGGGAGGGTATCTGTGCTTTGAGCAGGGCAGGGAGCTCGGCGCACATGGCGTCGCGCACGCGGCGGAAATCCTCCAGATTATCACTTTTCGCCGGATCGGGATAACCATGATGGACACGTTTGCCGCGCCCGAGCCAGATGGGGCATTCCTCCGCGGCTGAGTCGCAGACGGTGATTACCAGATCGAAGTCGAGGTCGCGCAATTCCTCTACTGATTTGGAGCGACCCTGATGCGGAATGCCGATTTCCGCCAGTACTGCAATCGCTTTCGGATGCACATAGCCGGCCGGTCGTGTGCCGGCGCTGAAAGCCTGCCATTCGTCCGCCAGCCGGGCGTTGACAATGGCCTCCGCCATTTGTGAGCGACAGGAGTTACCGGTACAGAGAAACAGGACTTTGCGTTTCATCGTGAGCACAGACTATCCTTTCTGTGGGGGATCGAGTTCGAGAACGCGACCCCTTATGGCTTTTTCATGACAAGAAGGAACTCAGACTTCATCCCTTCGGGATTCTTGTTGCGACGGTTGCGAAAGAGCTGACGGTTCTTGATCTCGTCTTCGTAGACGCCGTGCAACGCGTACCCTTGTTCTCCAAAGTATTCGGCCATAATTTTCCATGTTTCCACTTCAATTTCATCTATCTTTGGGTTGCCCACAAAAATGCACAATGTGCCACCAGAGACAATAGGGCGCGCTGCGTTTTCCAGAGCGCGCAGGGTGTAGTAAAAGTACGAGTCAAGAACGGCCCGTAAATCAGCGCGCTGGAGCGCGGCCCGTACGTTGTCCAGCGTGGGGGTTGAGAGAATGCGTTCGGCTTTACGATAAGGAATTTCCAGCCGGCTGACCGCCTTGACTTCTTCCTCTGTGTAGCCAAGCCAGTACAACTCCAGTTTTGCGGTACGGATATACTCCTGGGCTTGCAGATAGGGGGGCGAAGTAATCAGCGCCTGAACGGGCAGCGAGAGAATTCCTGACGTTTCGAAAATCGAAGCATCTGCCGAATCGACTCCCCCATAATAAAGCACCCTGGCCTGGCTTTCATGCAACAGATGCGCCAGCCGGCTCAGACGGCGATAGGCATCCAGAGCCGTCTCGTAAATCAACGTCTGGAGAGAGGCCTGCCAGTCTCCCTGCAGCAGATTTTGCATTTCTGCCCGCTTGGTCTTCGATTTGAACAATTTGGGAGTCTTGTGCTCGGCGTAGGAAAAATGCTTACTGGCTTTGAGTAAAGCAATTTCCAGAACAGGTTGATAGGGATTGCCTGCCAGACCTTTGACCCAGCCCCAATAGCGACAGAGCGCTTCCAGCACTTGCGGATCATACCAGTACTCCAGGTTGCTCCACGCGGGGCGATATACGACAGTGGAGGCCTGGGTCATTTCTTCCAGCATTCGCTGCAGTGTCTGGCGGTCGAGATGCGTATGGCGGAAAAGTATCTTGGTTGGGACGATGTGATTGAGCAAGGGGTTGATGTCCAGCAGAATCGCGTGGCGCTGAGTCAACACTGCCTCCAGACCAACAGTGGCAGACCCGGCAAAGGGGTCAATCACCCAATGGTCTGGCTCGGTGTATGTTTGCAGGCAGAAGCGTGGAATCTGGGGGATGAATTTCGCTGGATAATAGAAAAGGCTGTGGGTTAAGTAGTTCGTGTCCGTGATCTCTGGCACCAGCTGGCGGAAGTTCACAGGGGCAGGCCATTCTTGACTTTCAGGCAGGGATGTTCCCCAGAGCATGGTCTGGTAAGGTATAGAGGTTTCCTTCAATGCTTTGCTTTCCTGTCCTTCTTGCTGATAGCACCATCTTTCGTAAATTGCACGCAAGAAAAGCAGATCGCGCAGGTAACAAGCCTGATCAGCCGGAGATTGTACGGGCAAGGTAGATTCTGTCCAGGACGGGATCAATTTCTCAACGGCTTTCTCAACAGATTCCTGCAGCAGTGTCCAGGAACGATGATCCAGGTCAAGGTTCATTTCGGCGCATTTTTGCATGAGCAGGTCAACATTCGAGACTCCCCGCAAAGCCTGATTCTGTATTTCGATCGACGCGACCGCGTACGCTACCCAGAGATCATCCCATCCCTGTATTCTCTGAACTATTTGCGTTACCGAATCCAGAACAGACGGTTGTGGCGCCGGATCCCAATCGAAGATAGCCTGCAAAATCTCCTTTACCCCATAAGCCAGCTGCAGGTAGAATGAGGGATGAACACAAATCCTGTTTCCTATTTGCTCAAAATCCTTTTCTGTCAGGGAGGTGTAATCTCTCAATGCGCTATAAAACTTATGAATCGTAGCAGTGCGTTGCTGCGTATGGCGTTCGTCCCATATTCCGACCAGATAAAGCACTTCAGAGGAACAGGCAGCGCCTGTTCGCAGGAAAGTCTGCAGGGCTTCCACCAGCGAAGTCTTTGCTGTTGTTCCGCCAGTATCGTCGCGAGAGCGCAACTGGAGGAGAAGCAATCGCTGCCCATCTTGAGTCGCGCCGCAGACGTCAATATCCCCTTGCCAGGGGGACTGTAGATTCAGCATGGCCTGAAGCATCGCTTGTGTTTCTCGCTTGCCTGAGGGAACGTGCTGAAAACTGGTGTAGGAAGCAAGTACTCTTTGGAGGATGCTCTCCAGTACTTTGCCCTGTCTGGCGCGATAGGAACTGTGAAACCATTGCTGGAAAGCAAACATCAGGGAGTAGTAATTCGCCAGTGGGTAGGCTTGCAGTTCCAGAGCGCGGTGAATGCCAGCGGCAAATTCCTTGATGATGTCTATCTCTTCACGAAAGCCGGCAATTTCTCCCCGAAACAGATGACACACAATCTTCTGCGCCAGTTCCAGTGGACTGCGCAGCACCTCGTATACCACTTCAGACTCTGAAGAGCGATCTTCCAGCAGCAAGAATGTGCGGGGATGCTGGTGAAAATCCATCGTTTTCTCCTCTCACCTGACACCGATAACCGCTGCCAGACAAACTGGTGTCACAGCGAATCCTTTGACCCGGCATTGCGCGTTGCCGGCAGGCTGAGCAAGAGCAGGAGCGTCATGATGACCGCTGAAGAGAGACACCAAAGGCAAATGGCTCGGATAACAGATATCTCAAGCCAGGTCAGGTACACGGAAAACAAGGTGCCGAAGAGAGCCATCGCGAAGAAAGACAGGGTGGCCAGGGAACGCAGGCGCGGCAGGAAGCGTCGCGCGCTCCAGGCGATCAGGAGCGCCAGATAACCAGCCAGGCCAAAGAGGCCCACAGGCAATACGCCGAACAGGCGCGCGTAAGGGCTGGCCTGCACGGCGTTACAATCGCCTACCGGCCCGCAGACGGCTTCCACCAGGTTCACTTCCACATAGGCCAGGTAGCCGGCCACGCCTGCGCCGGTGACAATCAGGGCGGGAATGAGCCAGTCGGCCCAGGGCGGCAGGGAGAACGTTTTGCCGAGAAGGAAGGCGATCAGGCTGTAGAGTAAGGCCGCCAGCATCAGTATCATGACCGCCATGGCCAGCCCGAACCCGGACGGGCGCGTCGCGTGCGCCTCCCCGGCAGGCGACGTCGGCGTGGCCGGAGGCGTCTCTGATTGACCCGGCTCAGCCAGGGAAAAGAACACCGCCTGCGGCGGCGGGGTCAGGCCTGCTGGCCAGTCCACACCGCCTTGCGCCAGATAATGCTCGATCAACCCCGGTAACTGGTCGGCAATCTGACGTGAGCCAATCAGCGCCTGATCGCCGATCACCAGAAACGGCACCCCCACGCGCTCGGGCGGCAGTCCATAGCCCTCGGCAATCTGGTACAGGAGCGCGCTATCGGCGCTGGTTTTAAGTTCTATCAGATAGATTTCCAGCTGTTGACCGTATTCTGCCTGCAAAGGCGGCAAGACCTGTTCCAGCACTTCATGGCAATGAGGGCAGGTTGCCAACCAGAACAGGACGGCCCGAACCAGCGGGGTAGGCGGCGCGGCAGGGGAGCCAGGGGGGAGCGGCGTGCGGGCCGGCGTCGCAGCCGCGACCTCCGGCGTGGCGGGCGCGGTCAGCGTCTGCGTCGCCCGATACTCTTCCAGGCCGGGAATGGACGGCCAGTCCACGCCGCCTTGCGCCAGATAACGTTCTACCAGCCCCGGAAACTGTTTGGGAATATTGATGCCCATCACATAGTCTGTGCCAATGAACACCAGCGGGACCCCACGCGGCGACTGGAAGGCCTCCAGCGCGGCCAGGTACAGACGATAGCCTGCCTCCGTGTCCACATTGACGTACAGGATTTCTACCTGCTCGCCAAACGGCTGCAGGAGTGGCGGCAGTTGTTCGTCCACGATTTCGCGGCAAAAGGTGCACAGGGGCGAGGTAAATAATACCGCACGCGCCACAGGCGGCTGGGCGGCAACCCCGCGCACGAGCAAGCCGAACCACAGGGCAAGAAGCAACGCCGCACCCATCCGCCGCGTAGCCATCGGGTCACCTCTCCACATCTACAGTCTCCTTTTCTAACGACGACAGGAGAAACGCCAAGAGGATGCGATTGAAGGCCTCGGCCTGATCAATGGCCAGAGCATGCCCGCCACCGGCAAGAATGACCTGCTGCGCGCCGGGGATACCGTCGGCCAGTTTTTTCTGCTGTTCTGGCGAGACGGTCGAGTCCTGTTCGCCGGTGACCACCAGCACGGGGGCGCGAATCTCCCTCAACCGTTGGCGAAGATTTACCAGGCCCAAGGCGCGCATGGCGGCGCGATAGGCGCGTGGGTCTGCACGGGCGATCTGCGCCGCGGCCAGGGCACGCAAGGCTTCCTGTTCTGGCAAAGGGAATACCCGTTGTGCAACGATGGCCGCTTGTTGCGGCAGCCCCACGCATTGAACGAGAAACAGGCGCTGGAAAAAGTAGAACCACTGTGAGAGGCGCCTGGGGCGCAGCGCAGCAAACGTACTCGCCAGCACCAGTTTGCGGACCAGGAACGGGTAATCGAGGGCAAATTGTTGGGCGATCACGCCGCCCATGGAAAGCCCCACGACGTGCGTCGGGCCGGTTTGCAGGTGGGTCAGCAAATCGCGCAACTCGCCGGCTATGCGGTGAAAAGACCAGCCGCGCCCATCGTAGGGAGAATCGCCGAAGCCGGGCAAATCGGGCGCGAGCGGACGCAAGCCGGCGGCAGTCAGTGCCTCTATCTGGAAAACCCACATGGAATGATCGGCGCCCAGGCCGTGTAACAGAAGCACAGCAGGCGAGCCAGAAGGGTTAGGGTCCAGGTAGTACAAGGAGGTCATGCTCTGGTACGTTGGCGGTTTGTGTGTCTCGAATCGCTGTCAGGTCAGGATTACTGTCACTACGGCGTGGATTATAGCATGACCGTTCCCGTGAGGACAGTGCGGAAATGCCGGTGGCACGGCGTTGTTCGCCCTTGACAGATTTTCTTTGTTTTGCTATCATACTTTCAGTATTATACATAAAGAATAATACTGGAGGCAAATTGTGAAAGACCTCGATCGTCTGCTTGAAAACTGGGAAAGCGTGTACAAAAAGGGATTGCTCACCTTTTGGCTGCTTCTGCTGTTGAATGAGAAGCCCTGTTACCCCTATGAAATGAGCGCCGAGGTGATTCGACTCAGCGAGGGGACGATTTCCGCCGATGATAACAGCATCTACCGCGCCATCAGCCGTTTCGAGGAGATGGGGCTGGTTGTCAGCGAGCGCGGCGAATCGCAACTTGGGCCGCCGCGCAAGTATTATCGCCTCACCGAGGACGGGCGCGAATTGCTGCGCCGCTTCATTCAACGCAATATCTTGATCTTTCAACAACCCGCCGTGGCAGCTCGAATTCAAAATGTGGTAAATGGAGGTAACAATGGACAGTGATCTCGCCGAAAAAATCGAGAAACTCGAAGCCCGCTTCCCGCGCTGGGAGAAGTGGTTGTATGCCTGCTACGGCGCGGTGTTTATGATGCTGGCGCATAGCTTTATCAAGGCAAGCGAAAACACCGCGCTGACCAAGGCTCTCTTCTTTATCGAAAGCAAGGTGGGAACTACAAACTTGCCGGGATTTTCTCAATACTACACCAACCTTGCATACGTTTACCTTTCACCCTGGCGGCTTTTAATCTGGCTCATCATTGAAATGGCCGTGCTTGTTCCTGCCGCTATCCTTGCTTTTCACTCCGCATGGCGGAAAATTGCGCTTGCCAGACGCCTGAATTTGATATTCGCCTATCTGCTCGCCGGATGGGTAAACCTGCTTTCTCTCGCCGTACCGGATCCGCGCAGTGTACCTGACGGCTACAACACCATCATTGTCGTCTACTTGCTCGCGATGGCGCTGGGATACGGGTGGCTGCGCCGCAAGAAAAACAAGGCAGAGGAAGTGTTCCCGTAAACAACAACCTTCGGAGGTCTCCAGCCTCTCCGAAGGCGTCTTTTCCAACCTGCAGCGGAGTTTGCTGTCCAGGGCAGGCTTATGTCCCGGCAATGAACCTGGCCAGTTGCTCACGGTAGCGGGCAAAGGCCTGTTTCCCCTGTGGCGTCAGGCGGCACAGCGTGAGGGGGAGTTTGCCGCGAAAGGTCTTCTCAATGGTGATGTAGCCGGCCGCCTCCAGTTTTGCCAGATGTGAGGAGAGATTCCCTTTGGTCAGGCCGGTTTCGCGCTGCAGGTAGAGGAAGTCCGCGCTCTCGATGGCATCCAGAATGGCGACGATGACTGCCCGCGCTGGTTCATGCAAAACGCGGTCAATGGCGGTGTGGTCACGCAGGCTCGACATTGTGCGTCTCCTTGAGGTAGCGGACGCGCGCCACCACGCCCAAAATCAAAGCCGCGCCCCCGACGATGATCAGCAGAAAGGCAACGTTGGCGTACATCGCAGCCATCAAAGTCCGCATGACGGCGGCAGTTTGCATCGGCATCGGCTCCGTGATGCGGCCTGCGGTCAACGTCGGCGTGAGCAGATTCATCAGGGGGAAAGAGCGCCATCCCAGCCAGAGAGCGGTGAGAATACTGAGGCCGCCCAGCCATGCCCGGCGCGTCAGCCCGGTTTCCCGCTCCGAGCGGAAGAGGCCCGCGCCGACCAGCACGCCCATCAGGGAGGGCATCCAGACGAGGCAGGCCATTGCCCACAGCCGGGTTATCGGTGAGGCAAGGATGGAGCCGGCAATCAGGACAGCGAGGGCGAGTGCCAGCAAGATCGCCGGAGTCCCTCGCTTCAGCCGTTCAGCAGGCTTCAATTGCGGGTAGGCAACGTAGCCGCTGCGTGGATAGGTGACGCGCTCCTTCATCCAGCGCAGCAGCAAGGGGATCGAGACCGCGCCCGCCAGCAGGAGCATGTTGGTTACTGTGGAGAGGATGTCTGCCTGGGCGCTTTGGAGGGAATTTTGCAGCAGGATAAGCGCGCCGAGGATCGCTGCGAACGTCCCCCCGACGATTTCGTTCAACCCGTCCGCGAACCAGTAGGCGCGGGCGCGCTGCTGAACCTGGGTGAGTGTGTCATTCATGGCAGCCTCCTGATGTTTATAGTTTGTATTACAAACCAGTTTGTGTTATATTCTATATGGGTCGTTTTGTCAAGAGAAATCCTTGCTGAGAGCGCCAACAGGCGAACGCTCCTCCTATGCCCTCGAACGATGTATAATTTCATCAACCCTTCACATTCCGGCAGCGCTCCTGGTCATCGGGGAGTAGGTGAGGGAGAAGATGGTCAGGTAGTCGGATAGTCTGGAGGTCGAAATGAGAAAAGGCGTGTTTCTTGTTGGAGCGGGGGGCGGGGGGCTGGTCAGCGCGGCGAGCGCGCAGGTTTGGGATTAAAAAATTGGTACAGGCTGGAAAGCCTGTCCTACGAGCCTGTTTTTTTCTCGGTACAGGCTGGAAAGCCTGTCTACGGGCCTGTTTTTTGGGCACAGGCTGCAAAGCCTGTCCTACGGGCCTTCCTGTCCGTCGTCAACCGTCCACCGTCCTTCAGCCGTCGGATAACGCCGTCGCGCCAGAAGAGGTGAGGGTGGAATCTTTGTCCAGGGCGCGGCCGGGCAGGGTGCAGGTGGTTTCCAGGAGTTCGGAGGGTTTTCTCACTTCTCGATATACTTCACCCCTTCGATGCCTTTGAAGTGCTCATCCTGGGTCCAGAGCGTGGCATTGTGGAGGCGGGCAGTGGCAAGGATAATGCTGTCTGCCAGGGGTAGTTTCAACTCATACGATAATTCAGCCGCAAACAGGGCGAGATTGTCATCCAAATCAACAACGCGCCCCTCTTTCATCATTGCAATAGCTTCCAGGGCATAATCCCTGTTCTTCTCCATCAAGATTCGCTTGAATACCTCAAAAAGGCTGATAGTTGGCACAATCACTTCGCCCGTATTTTCGATGACAGGCGCAAAAAAATCGGCGTTTTTGCCATTGATGAAGTACTCCAGCCAGCCCGACGAGTCAACAACGTTCATACGCGGTCTTCATCGTCGCGCTCGATGTCGCTGCTCATGCCTTGTAGAAATCCGCGCGCCGTTTTGATGTCGCGCACAGGGACAATCTCGAGACGATTCCCGTAAATGATGAAGCGTACTTTCTGCCCTGGTTTGATGTTCCACTTCTCGCGAATGGCACGGGGAATTACCACTTGATATTTGGGAGATATTGTTGCGGTGTCCATATCTTACTTCTCCTTATCGAACAATAAGTTGTAAGATTATTATACTGCCATTTTGTTCGCGAACAATAGATCGGGGGTAAAAAATTTGGACAGGCCGGAAAGCCTGTTCTGCGGGCCTGTTTTTTGGGGACAGGCTGGAAAGCCTGTCCTACGGAGCACGAAACAAAGAGTCCCCACGAGCGCAAAATTTGCCCTAACGCGGCGCTATGGTGAGGAATCTCTTTTGCCCAATTGTTTTCGGAATTTCCTGAACGAAAGATACACTACCCTCTGGCGACGTGCGCTCAAAGCCCATCCCGGCTACACCGACGCGCTCTACGCGCTGCAATTCACAGGGCAGAAGTAGAAAACCATTCGCGGGGATGTTGTCAATATTCGCCGTCTTCGCCTGCTTCGTCTATCCCGTAAGGCGACCGTTCTTCCTTCACGTAATGCGAGGAAAAATCTTGTGCAAGGCCGATGAATTCCTGCAACGGAGCAGATTGAATCTGTTGCCGCAGGAAGTTTTCCGTTTGCCCATCGTCCATGCCGGCCAGGGGATGCTTGAAGCCGATCGTTTTCTGAAGCACCTGCGCCACCTGCCGCGGCCAGTAACTGGCGCTCATCTGGATAATCGTGCCGCCTGCTTCTTGGGCCAGCGTTTCGATGCGGCTGTTCGCCCCTACGCGATCTACCAGGATGATGGTCGCCATGTAGTAAGTGGAGCGGCCAAGGGAAATCTCACGCTCGAAGCGGGTGACTTTATCCAGCGAGATTTCGGGATTGCCGCGCCCGATGAAGCCGATGTCGAAACGGACGCCCTTGCCGGGGCGGTAGAGCAGCGTGGCGTCACTTTCCCGGCGCTCCCCCCGTGAAGAGAGCCAGAAGACATTTTCAAATTCCTGCGGCGGCGGCAGGATATGTTTGAACCCCAGACTGTGTAGCAAAGACCCCAATACCAGTTTCTCGAATAGTTTGCCATAGGCAGATTTTTCCGAGCCGCGGATCGCGAGAGTCTGCGCCCCAATGGTGTTGAGCAGGTAAGTCAGCCAGAGCCAGTTCAGTTGTGCCTGAAGTCCGCTTTCCAGGCGGATTTCCCCTTCCAGTGCACCGTAGTTTTGCTGGTATGTTTCAATGACCTGACGACAGGTTTCGACATACCGTTGACGATATTCTTCGAGTGCGCTCGCCTCATCACGCAGCACATTTTGAAAAGCCTTATCGGTCAGGCCAAGCATCCACTGCGCCAGCCAGCGTTCGGCCTTGTTCACACGTTTTCGGGTGAGAATTTCCGTGGCCAGCGTGGGCAGACGGCTGATGAAGTCTTCCGAAAGAGATGAACCTTTCACAAACAAAGTGAGCATGGCCAGGTTGAGAGCGGCGATGCGGCGGCGGGTCAGCACTTCGGTCGAATCGCGCAGGTTTTTCCCTTTCAAGATGTCCAGCACGACACCGCGCACAACTTCCAGCCCAATTTGCTGCACCAGATCACTGCCGCTGGCAGAAAGCAGATCGAGCGCGGCCGGGGAGAGCAAGTCGGAAAGGGAATGGAAGCCGCTTTTTTTTGCTCATGGCGTTTCAGAATAAAATGTCGCTCACCTCAATAGGGGGCAATTGATAGTAAGAACATGGCGCGCCTCTTTGCCAAGCCAGGACTTGACCTCTTCGCGGATGATGTCCACATATCTGGGATTTTGCTCAATGAGGACGAAGCGTCGCCCCAGCATGGCGGCTGCCTTGCCGGTCGTGCCAATGCCAGCGAAGGGGTCCATCACCACATCCCCCTTGAAGGAGTAATAGCGGATCACCTTTTCGGCGAGTTCTAAAGGAAAAACAGCCGGATGACGGGGATCATGCGCAGGCTTGATGCGCCAGATGTTGGTACGCTCATAGTCATCGCCAATTTTGGATTCAGCCACCAGTTTCTTATCCGGGTGAGCGCGGATATTCCAGTCAATCAACTTATCCGTGTGCTTGCGATACACAAGGATATATTCAGTCACCGGAACCGGCTTGTACTGGAGCGGATTGCGATCGGCAGCGAAACGGCGTCCCCGCCCGGTAGCCCAGCCGGCCCCTTCGGGCTTCTCCCAGATGATATCGTCTATGAAATCGTAACCTTCCTCGATGAACAGGCGATGCATATCAAATGGGACGGCAATTCGTTGCGAGGCCTGGTTGCGATTGGCACGACGGACCAATACAGGAGAAACGTTCATGACGAAGAATCGCCCCTCTGCCAGCACACAGTGGGCGTGATGGAGAATCCGGCGCATCTTCAACAGGTAATCTTCGTAACGGAGATAGTCAGTATATTCCGGGCGAGCGTTGTAATAGGGAGGAGAAGTAAAAATTAAATCAACGCTTTCTGCGGGAAGTTCCTGCAAAATTTCTTCCGCATCTCCCTGAGCAATTGTATTGCGCAGGGAAGAAAGCAGATAAGTCTTCGTGCGAGAAGACGTTTTGCGCGGCGCTTTGGCCTCTTTTCTTCCAAGCAGGCGCGCCTCCAGAATTTCTGGCGCAGTGGATTTGTCCTCCAGAATCAGCGAAGTATAGGCATCAATCACCACTTCCCCGATACGCTCACCGCTGGCTTTATGGATCAACGGCACCCGCCAGACGTGATAGCGGTCATCTATCTCCGGCAGCCCAAAATCTACTGCCCTTTCCAGTTGGGCGCGTTCCAGCCATACCGAGGCAATCTGGCGAGCCGCTCGAACATCAAGCACACTGTATTGCCGTTGCTCGCTGACCAGAGGACGGGTAGCCATGCGTTTATTTTATCACGACAGAGTTCTCTGTTCACTCACACGGGCTAAAACCGTCCACTGGCTTCGGGACGCTCTTGCGCATTCCTGTTCAGCCAGGCCTTGAGGGAGCGCATCACTCGTCGCTCTGCCGGGTGATCTCACTTTCCTTCATGCCGTACCGATTCTCTGTTACCACCTGATTGCCTTTGACCAGGCGGGCTTTCGTGGCCGGCGTTTCCTGCTGTAATACCCAGCCGCTGAGCGTAAACGGCAGCGGACCGGCAGCCAGCACCCACTCGCCGTTGTATTTGCGCACCAGATGGACGTGCGTGCCGGTGGCGAAACCGCCCTCGCAGGAGGGATAGCCAATGACGTCGCCGGTATTGACCCAGGCGCCAACCGGCGGTTTTCCCCTGGCGCTGACGTGCAGGTACACCAGCACCCAACCGGTTTGCTCATGACCATCGCCGTCCAGGTCCAGCACCACCAGGCCTGGTCCGGTGCGCACTACCAGACCAGGCGCGGCGGCGAGAAGCGCTTTGGAACTTTCCACACAACCCGGCTCCGTGGCCGTTGGCGCAAAATCCAGGGCGGCGCGTGGCTGAGGCACCTCGGCCTCTTTGCTGCGTCCATACCAGGCGGCGTGCGGGCCGTTCGTGAAAGCCCAGGCCTCGCCGCGACGGAAAGGTAAAATCAACGGCGGTTGTTCCACGCCTCGGGGAAAGACAGGCTCCACGCTTTGGGCGCGTACCCAGGGATCGCCGAACATGGTGCGGTACAGCGCCGGAAAACCAACGTTAACATCCATCGCGCGCAACCATTCCGCGTAGGTATAACGCTGGGCAAAGTAGTAGTGCAGGGCAACACTGCCGGCGTTCAACGTGGGCGCCAGGCGTAAGGTAACGCCGTCCCGAAACGTCAGGCTGGTCAGCGTCCCCTCGCGCCAGCCATAGTAGCCCAGAGAAAGTTGCTGGACCACCCAGATCAATTGCTGGTACAGGCCGCGATACAGGTAGTTGATATGCCCGAACGGGTAATCCTCCTGGACAATTGTAGAAGGCTGACCGTACACCCAGCCGCTTTCGTGTTGCAGTAAGGCCAGCAGCAAACGCGGATTGGTCGAACTCTCGATCGCGATTTTCTGGATAACCTGCGCGCCGCTGAGCCAGCCCACGTTGTTCACGTAGTATTTCTCGTCGCGGAGTTTGCCCCCTGCCGCTTGCACGTAGGCCTCGATATCGAAATCAATTGCTGAAGGCGAGTACACCACCTCGCTATCGGGTATGAGACGTATATCCGGCGTGGTCAGCGTCAGGCGATCGGGGATCAGCAAAGGCGTCTCTGGGTCGAGGAGACGGGTGGCTGGCGGCAGGGGGAGCGGGGAGAGAATCTCGTCCACGTTAACGCCGAAGCGGGCGGCAACGCTTTTGAGTGAGTCGCCCGACTGCGTGTAATACAGAATCGGCGGCCTGGCCGTTGGAGTTGGGTCGGGCGTGGGCGACGGCGTTGACGGCGGCGCGGTAGGGGAAGAGAGAGGGGCGCTGACGGGGGAAGAGTCCAGCTGCCAGGGCGTCGCCGTTGGCCAGTCATAGGTCCCCCAGAGCGGCCCGCACGCGACCAGCCCCAGACAAAGGCAGACCCAGGCCGCTATGCCGCGGAAAGAGGTGCGCATGAATAAGATTCTACCCGATTCACCTTGAGGCTGGATGAAAGCAACCCGACCTCATCGCTGTATCTGGTTGATGCTCTCGCTGCCATTGTAGGCCTGGAGCGTAACGCCGGCGCGCTTCAGATACCCCTCATTGACCAGACCGGCGCCGGCAGAAACCCAACCGTCTAGATTGAACGGCACGGGACCATCGGCGGGTATCCACTCACCGTTGAACTTACGCGCCAGATGCAGATGGGTGCCGGTGTACACCCCGCCCTCGCAGGAGGGGTGACCAATACGCTCGCCGGCGTGCAGATAGACGCCCGGCGCGACCCGCTCGCGGCTTTCGATGTGCAGGTAAAGGACGGCCCAGCCAGTCTGTTCGCGCCCATCGTCCAGGTCTTGCACAACGGCGCCCTCCGCGGCGCGCACAATCCAGCCATCGGCCACGGCAACTACCCAGGCGTCGCTGCGCAGACAACCGCGCATCCCCCAGGGGGCAAAATCCAGCGCCGCCCAGGCCGAACCATCGTCCCAACCGCCATGGGGGCCGGCGGTAAATGCCCAGAGTGCGCCGCGTTCGAACGGCAATTGCATCGGCGGTTGCTGTAGATCGGGCGGGACCAGCGGCTCAATGGCCAGATCGAAGGGATAGCCGAACAAACGTTGATAGGTCGCCTGCAACCCTTGCGCCGAGACATCTTGCAACCACTGGGGATATTCGTCGAATTGAGCGAAGAGGTACTGGACAGCGGCGGTCCCGGCGTTGATGGTCGCGTTCACCGGCACCACCTGACCATCGGCCAGCACCCAGCGAGGTACGCCGCCGGCGCGCCAGAGATAATAGCCGCGATTTAACGTGTTGGCGGCCCAGGTCAACTGACGGTACAGGCCGGCTGGACGACCGTCGCGTATACCCAATGGCCAGTCCAGCGTCGCCGCCGGGGGCGTTTTTTGCGTGACCCAGCCGGCACGGTGTTCCAGCACGGCGAGCAGCAGGCGCGGGTTGACCGAATAATTCTGAGCCACGCGCAGGACAATCTGCGCGCCGTTCAGAGTTTGTTCGCCGATGGTTTCCTGATACCCTGCCAGGTAACCGCCTTGTTGACGGACAAAGGCCTCCACGTCCAGAGTCAGGCTCATTGGCCCATACACCAGTTCGGAATCGGGAATGATCTTGAACGCCGGTCCTGGCGCTTGTGGTGTGACCTGTGGAATCACCAGCACCTGACCGATATCCAGCCGGTCGGGATTGGTCAGATGATTGGCTGCAATCAACTGCTCCAGATTGAGGCCAAACGCTTCGGCAATGCTGCTCAGGGTATCTCCCGCCTGGACGGCATACGTCTGCGCGCTGCCGGCCGTTGGCGCGACAAAGTGCGGCGTATCCGGCGTGGGCGAGGACACCGGTGCGCCCGGCTGCCGGGTTGGTGGCAGACGGAATGCGGCCGTTGCCGTGACGGCGGGGGCGGGCTGCGCCGCGCTTCCCTCGGTCGTCGGCGCGCCGGGAGCCAGTGGCTGCCAGGCAGGATTGCCGGGCGCCGGACGCACACAGGCCGCCATCCCGATCAGCAAGGCAAGAAAAAAACAACGCCGGGAAATCTTCGCCTCCGTCATGGTCATTTTTCCGGTTCCATTTTACCCTATTTGCGCGGCTCAACGGACATGCGGGTCGAGACAACCACCTTGCCCGGTCAACAGGTCGCATCTATCCTGTTTTCTTGTGATAAATATCACATGTTGATGCTGATTCGTGAAAAATGTGATAAACTTTGTCATGGTATTCCGCTGGCGAATCTGAGGAGGCGCTCGATGGAGGAAAAAGAGGCTCTGGCGCAGGCCTTGCGCCGCGTACCCTGGCTCAGCGAGTTGAGCGAGGCGCACTTTGCCAGGGTGTTGGAACTGGCTCATCGGGTTGAGAAAAAGACCGGTGAGGCGTTGTTTCTGGAGGGGGATCGCGAAGACTACCTCTACATCTTGCTGGAAGGGCGTATTGCGCTCGAGATTACCGTTCCCGGACGTGGACGGGTGCGCGTGAGCACGATTGAACCGTTTGATCTGGTCGGCTGGTCGAGCGTCACGCCGGTTATCCAGCGTCGCACGGCGGCGGCGCGTGCGGTCTTACCTTCCCGTCTGGTTGCGCTGGAAGCCGCCGGGCTGCAGCAACTTTGTCAGGAAGATCACCATTTTGGCTATCTTTTTATGCAACAGGTGGCTAATGTCATTGCCAGCCGTCTCTGGGCCACCCGATTGCAGTTGCTGGACATGTTTGCCAACCCTATCCCTGGCGAGGAGTCGCAATCATGACATCGCTTCTGAAACCTGGCGCCAGTGTATCCCTGTCCAAAGAGGCGTTGGGAGCCTTGCTGGATGGCCTGCGGCGGATGGGCTACCAGCCGGTTGGCCCGCGCGTGCGCGAGGCGGCAATCGTGTACGATGTGCTGGAAAGTCCTGATGATCTGCCGCGCGGCTATACCAGCGAGCAGAACGCCGGTTACTACCGTTTGATTCCCGGCGATGGGACGAATTATTTTGACATTACGCCTGGACCGCAGTCGTGGAAGCAATTTCTCTTTCCCCCCGTGAGCGAGATTCTGAGGGCGCAGCGGGAGGGGAAGAACTGGCAATTGCTCCCCGTCAGCCAGGAGGCGCCGGCGCTGGCGTTCGTCGGCGTGCGCCCTTGTGAACTGGCGGCCATTCAGGTTCAGGATCGCGTTTTCCTGCGCGCTGACTGGCAGGACCCGGTTTATCGTGCACGTCGCGAGCGCGTCTTCCTGCTGGCGGTCAACTGTTTACATCCCGGCGACACTTGCTTCTGCGCTTCGATGGGCACCGGTCCGCAGGCCGGCAATGGTTTTGACCTGTGCCTGACCGAACTGGAGGACGTTTTTCTGGTCGAGATGGGCAGTGAACGAGGCTGTGAACTGATGGCCTCTTTGCCTTATCAGGCGGTCCGCGAGGAGCAAAGGCTGCGAGCGCAGCAGGGGCTGGAAGCCGCGCGTCAGGCAATGGGGCGTCATGTGGCGGATGTGGAGGGCCTGCCCGATTTGCTGCTAAAGCATCTGGATGCCAGACGCTGGCAGGAGGTGGCTCAGCGTTGTCTTTCCTGCGCCAACTGCACTCAGGTTTGTCCCACCTGTTTCTGCTGGGATACGCGCGAGGTGATGGCCCTGAATGGCAAAGTTACCCATCGTGAGCGCGTTTGGGACTCGTGCTTCAACCCCGACTATTCTTACGTGGCCGGCGGGAATTCCCGTCCCTCCACGCTGGCGCGTTATCGCCAGTGGTTGATTCACAAGTTTGCTACCTGGAAATACCAGTTTGGCACCTCTGGCTGTGTGGGTTGTGGCCGTTGCATTACCTGGTGCCCGGCCCGGATTGACATCACGGAAGAACTGGCTGCTATTCGTCAGGAGAGCGAGGCATGAAAGCAACGACTGCCGCCTTTACCCCCGAACAGCCCATGCAACCGCAATGGGCCGAGATTGTGGACATTACGCCGGAAGCGCCCGGTATTGCTACGTACTGGCTGCGTTTCTGTGAACGTTCCCTGCGCGCTTCCTATCGTTTCCAGCCGGGCCAGTTCAACATGCTGTATGTGCCCGGTTATGGCGAGGCGGCCATCTCTATCAGTTCTGATCCGGAAGAGCGGGAGCAGGTTGGCCACACCGTCCGCCATGTGGGCAATGTGACCCATGCTTTGGGGCGGTTGAAGGTTGGCGATCGCGTGGGGGTACGCGGCCCCTTTGGCACCGCCTGGCCGGTGGAACTGTGCCGGGGGCAGGATGTGTATCTGGTGGCCGGCGGGATTGGTCTGCCCCCGTTACGTTCGCTGTTGTACTATCTCATCAACCATCGCGCCGACTTTGGCAAGATTACCGTCCTGTATGGGGCGCGCACGCCTGCTGATCTGCAATTTGTCCACGAGTATCGTGCCTGGGAAGCGGCCGGGGTTGAAATGCTGGTGACAGTGGACCGCGCTGACGCCACCTGGCAGGGTCTGGTGGGGGTCGTCCCGATGCTGTTTTACCAGATCCGCATGGACGCGGCGCGCAGCGTGGTGCTTTCCTGTGGCCCTGAAATCATGATGCGCTTTGTGGTTTTTGAAGCGCTGGCGCGACGTGTGTCAGCGGAGCGCATCTTCCTTTCAATGGAACGCAATATGAAATGTGGACGGGGTTCGTGTGGTCACTGTCAGATGGGGCCGTACTTCGTCTGCAAAGATGGGCCTGTTTTCAGTTATGCCCAACTTGAGCCCTATTACCGCGTGGAGGAACTATGAGCAAGCCAACCGTCGCCGTTTACAAGTTTTCCTCCTGTGATGGCTGCCAGTTGTCCATCCTGAATCTGGAAGATGAATTGCTCGAACTGGCCTCGGTCGTTGAGATTGCTTATTTCCTGGAGGCGCGCAGCCGCGTGTTACCCGGCCCCTATGATATTGCTCTGGTAGAAGGGTCCATCTCTACGCCGCACGAGCAGGAACGCATTCAGGAAGTGCGCAAGGAGGCTAAAACGCTGATTGCCCTGGGGACCTGCGCCACTGCTGGCGGAATCCAGGCTTTGCGCAATCTGATTGATTCCAAGCGCCTGGCAGAATCGGTTTACCCGCACCCGGAATATCTGCAAGTCTTGCGCGAGGCGACGCCTGTCTCGCAGCATGTTAAGGTGGATTATGAACTGTGGGGCTGTCCGGTCAACAAGGCTCAGGTCGTGGAGGTCGTTCAGGCCCTGTTGCAGCAGCGTCGTCCCACGCTACCCGGCTATAGTGTTTGTCTGGAATGCAAACGGCGTGGCGCGGTGTGCGTGGTTGTGGCGGAGGGGGTGCCGTGTTTGGGCCCGGTCACGCGCGCCGGCTGTGGCGCTCTGTGTCCGGCCAACGGGCGTGGCTGCTATGGTTGCTTTGGGCCGGCGCCCCATGCTGACATGGAGGCAGCGGCTCAAACGCTCTTGCCGCTGGAACGTTACCCTGGCGAGGTGGTTCATCTTCTGCGCCATATCAGCAACAATGCTCCGGCCTTCCGTGAGGCCGCAGCCAGAATGGAAATGGAGCGAGGACGAACATGACGAAGAACATTGAGGTCGCAGCGCTATCTCGTGTGGAAGGGGAAGGCGCCCTTTACATTCATTTCAAAGACGGCTCGGTCACCCATGTTGAGCTGAATATTTATGAGCCGCCGCGCTTCTTTGAGGGTTTTCTGAAAGGTCGTTACTTTCAGGAGGTGCCCGATATTACCGCGCGCATTTGCGGCATTTGTCCGGTGGCCTATCAAATGAGTTCGGTGCAGGCCCTGGAAATGGCGTTAGGCGTTGACATCAGCGCCGAGGTACGTGCTTTGCGCCGCCTGCTCTATTGCGCGGAATATATTGAAAGCCATGCTTTGCATGTGTACATGTTGCAGGGCCCCGATTTGACCGGTCATGAAAGTGCACTCTCGCTGGCGGCTGTTGCGCCGGAGGTGGTCAAGCGCGCTTTGCGCCTGAAGAAGGTGGGCAATGAACTCCTGAAGATCATCGGCGGGCGATCGGTGCATCCGGTCAACGTTTGTGTGGGAGGGTTCTATCGCTGGCCGGACGCGGCCGCGCTGCGCGCTCTTATCCCTGAACTGGAGTGGGCGCTGGAAGCCGCGCGCCAGACAGTGCGCTGGGCGGCTACGTTGCCTTACCCTGAATTCGAGCAGGACTATGAGTTCGTTGCCTTGACTCGCGCCGATGAATATGCCATCTACGATGGCGAGGTGCTCTCTTCCACCGGGCGTCGTCTGCGCCCAAAGGAGTTTGAGAAAGGCTATCTGGAATATCAGGTGCGTCATTCCACGGCGCTCCACAGTCAGACGGTCGAAAAACAACCCTATCTTGTGGGTCCACTGGCGCGCCTGAACCTGAACTTTGCCCGGTTGCGCCCGGCCACCCAGGCTATGGCACAGGAAATCGGCCTCACGCTACCGATAAAAAATCCGTATCGGGGTCTGATAGCGCGTGCGCTGGAACTGGTAGAGGTTTGCGATACCGCCCTGGAACTGACACGCGCCTATCAGCCGCGCGGCGCAAGCCGCGCCGCAATTAACGTGCGGGCCGGCGAGGGCATGGGAGCCTCGGAGGCGCCGCGCGGCCTGCTTTATCACCGCTACATCCTCGATAAACGCGGGTTTGTCCAGTTTGCCCGAATTACTCCGCCAACGGCGCAGAACTATGCCCGTATGGAGGCTGATTTGTGGGCTATTGCCCCAACACTGCTCCACAAGCCTCATGCCGAAGCCACCCAGACCTGCGAGCATCTGGTGCGCGCCTACGATCCCTGTATTTCCTGCTCAACCCATTTCCTGAAACTGGAAATTGTCCAGAGATAGCGGGCTTGCCGCTCAGCAGGTGACAGAGGCTCTGTCAGTTGCCGGGTGGTTGTCGGGAGCGGCTTTTTTGCCTGTGGCGCTTGCTCGAGGCGGGTAGGGGGCAGGTCAGGAAGCGCGGCCCCAGGGGAAGCAGGATTCCTGTTGGAGATTGAGACTGACGGCAGGACTTTTCTTGATTCCAGGCCCGCCATGAGCGTTCTTCCAGCGCGCAGGGGCTTGCCTTGTGCGTGGCGGCGATGGTCGCGGCTGGCGGGAGTGAGACATGCGGCCGTCTCTTCCGGCGCTTAGATACTTGCGCGCGGATCCCGTTCTTATGCTACAATATGTCTGACAATGTAACTACTCAGCCATGTCATTGCGAGCCGTTTTTTCGGCGAAGCAATCTCCCATTTATCAGGCTAAACTGACTTGCCTGGAGGTTGCTTTGTCGCAAAGAACGCTCCTCGCCATGACATACACAACAGCTTTGATGCAGAGCTGAATAGTTACCTGACAATACTGGTCGCCTTGCTGGCGAGATTATGCCCTGCGGAGGCTGTCATGTCCACTTTTAAGCTTACCTACGCGACCATGTTCAATCCCCCCGAAGAACTGCATACCCGTTTTGAGAGCGCGCTGGCTGAGGTGCGTTCTGCGTTGGGGCGAGAGTATGGTCTTCTCATCTACAATCAGGATGTCTTCGCGGCGGAAAAATTTGAAGATCGCTCTCCCATCAATACGGACTGGGTGCTGGCGGTCATGCAGAAAGGCCAGGAGAGCCATGCACGGCAGGCTCTGGCAGCCGCGCGGCAGGCATTCCCCTTGTGGAGTCGCACCCCGTGGCAGGAACGCGTGCGGTTGTTGCGCCGGGTGGTGGCGCGTATCGAGGAACGCCTCTACCATCTGGCGGCTGCCATGTCACTAGAGGTAGGGAAGAACCGTCTGGAATCGTTGGGCGATGTGCAGGAATGTGCCGATTTGATTGCTTATGCCTGTGATCAGATGGAAGCCAACAATGGCTTCGTGCGCGAAATGGGCAAGGATCCCCTGCCGGGATACGATGTAACCAACATCTCCGTGCTGCGTCCCTACGGCGTCTGGCTGGTTATCAGTCCCTTTAACTTCCCCTGCGCCCTGACCGGCGGGCCGGTTGGCGCGGCGCTGGTTGCCGGCAACACGGTTGTCATCAAGCCGTCCTCGGATACTCCCTGGGTGGTGCGCCTGCTGGTCGAGTGCTTTCGCGATGCCGGTTTGCCCGAAGGCGTTTGCAATTTCGTCACCGGGCCCGGCGGCACGCTGGGGCAGGCTCTGGTGAACAGCCCTGACGTGGACGGCGTGACCTTTACCGGTTCTCACGAAGTGGGCATGCGCATCTTCCGTCAGTATGCCAGCGGGCCTTACGTTCGTCCCATTGTGCTTGAACTGGGTGGCAAGAATCCGGTGATCGTCTCGCGTCAAGCTGATCTGGAGCGCGCCGCGGCCGGTATTGTGCGCTCAGCCTTCGGCTTACAGGGTCAGAAATGCTCCGCGGCTTCGCGCGTCTATATCGAGGCGCCGGTGTATGATGCTTTGCTGGAACGTCTGAAAGCCCTGACCGAAAAACTGACTATCGGAGACCCCACAGAGCGGCCGGTCTTTCTTGGCCCCGTTATCAACCAGAACGCTTACACGGATTATCAGGCCTTTATCCGCGAGATTGAGGCGGCGGGCGGTCGTTGTTTGACAGGCGGTCGGGTGTTGACCGAGGGCGCCCTGGCGCAGGGTTATTTCTGCGCGCCAACGCTGGTGGTGGATTTGCCGCTGGAACACCGCTTGTGGAAATACGAGATGTTCCTTCCCGTCACGATGCTGGCGCGGGTTGAAAGTCTGGAAGAGGCCATGCGTCATGCGAATGGTAACAACTATGGCCTGACGGCCGGTTTTTACGGCACAGAAGAGGAAGCCGTCTGGTTCTTTGACCACATCGAGGCTGGCGTGACCTATGCCAACCGTCCTCAGGGCGCGACGACCGGCGCCTGGCCCGGTTTTCAGCCCTTCGGCGGCTGGAAAGGTTCGGGCGCGACGGGCAAGAATGCCGGTGGCCTGTACTATCTTCCTCTCTACATGCGCGAGCAGATTCGCACGCTGGTACGCTGAGTCGCGTTATAATCCTGTCTCATGGAAGACATCCCCCTCCCCCGACGTTTGGGTAATTTCTTTATCCTGGCGGGGTTGCTTCTGGTAATCCTGTTTACCCTTTCCTACGCGGGCCAGTCGGCGCAGCCGCTTTTTCTGCTGGGCGGCGGCGCGGCCCTTTGGATTGGTTACCGTTTGCGTCGAAAAACCGCTCCACCGCCGACGAGCAACCGCTTCCGTTTGCTGCGCCAGATGCGTGAGAAAGCACGTCAACGCCGCGCGCAACGCCAGTCGCCACCGCCAAAGGCCGAACGTCCACGCTAGGGCAAGGCCGCTTCTCGGCCTGATCGGGCGGCCTGGAAAGGTCGTCTGATGCCAGTGGTTCAATGCTTTCCAGTGAAGGTACGCAAAATGATGGCCACTTTTGGCAATTTCCTGAAGATTGTTTTTCTTTCGCCGTCCGAGCCGCGCCTGCGCGCTGGCTGGCGGTTGCTTTTGCAAACGCTGCTCTTCCTGATCGCCATTGTCTGTGCGGGAGTGCCTTTTGCTCTCCTGCGAGAGTCGCCGTCTGCTTCGGGGCTGATGCGTTTGCTGTCAGAAGTGGCCAATCTCCTGGCCGTGACGTTTTCGGTCCTGGTTGCGCGTCGCTACCTGGACCGGCGCTCGTTCGTCAGCCTGGGGCTTCGTCTGGATCGTCAGGCGCTTCTCGATATCCTGATCGGCATTCTCATCACGTTGGTTATGATGGGGCTGATTTCTCTGACCATGCAGGCGCTGGGCTGGGCCAGGGTGGAGGGCTTTGCCTGGCAAACAGAGCGTGCAGGGCATTCCCCCCTGGCAGGGTTCAGACAGGTTGCCGGTAATACGTTGCTCTATTTCCTCGTGTTTGTTATGGTGGGCTGGGAGGAGGAACTGCTCAGCCGGGGGTATCATTTGCAGACGATTGCCAGCGGCACCAATCTATTGTGGGGTACGGTAATTTCCTCTGTGATCTTCGGCGTTTTGCATCTGGGAAACCCTCATGCAACCTGGGCGGCTGTGCTGGGAATTTTCTGCGCCGGCCTGTTTCTGGCCTGCGGTTATCTGTGGAGTGGTCAGTTGTGGCTGCCGATTGGATTGCATATTGGCTGGAACTTCTTCGAGGGCGTCGTCTTTGGCTTCCCGGTCAGTGGGTTGGAAACATATCGCCTGATGCAGATGGCGGTAAGTGGTCCGGAACTCTGGACGGGAGGCGCGTTTGGGCCGGAGGCGGGACTGATTATCCTGCCGGCGATGGCGGTTGGCACCCTTCTTCTGTACCTGTATACACGTCGGCGGCGCAAGCCGACGGCATTGGTTTCTTGAGTGTCGAGATCGCGCGTGTCGTTCAGGAATTGGTGCTCCTTGCGCTCACGTTTACCGGTCGCCATGCTCGTGATCATTGTCGCGGCGGCCTGTGCAGGGCAAGAATCCGCCGCCAGCCCCGCGCTATCCCCATCCCCTGATCGCCTCGTTCCCAGTGCAACTCCTGTGGTTACTCCTGCCGAATCCGTGTCTGTCTTCGCCTGGAATGCCCGTCTCGGACGTGGCGTTAATTTGAGCGCGCTGGAGGCGCCTCAGGAGGGGGAATGGGGAATCACGTTGCAGGAGGAGTATTTCGATAAAGTGGCGGAGGCCGGTTTTGATTCTATCCGCTTGCCAGTGCGCTTCTCGGCACATGCGGACCCAGAACCTCCCTATACCATCTCGCCAGCCTTTCTTGCTCGCGTGGACTGGGCTGTGCAACAGGCGTTAAAGCGTAATCTGGCCATCGTCCTGGACATGCACCATTACCTTGAGATGATGGATGTGCCCGCGCAGCATAAGGAGCGCTTCCTTGCGCTCTGGGGTCAAATTGCTGAACATTACCGGGATTATCCGCCAGAGGTTATGTTCGAGTTGCTCAATGAACCGAATACTGCTCTCTCGGCGTCCGTCTGGAACGAAATTGTTGCCGAGGCCCTGGCCGTCATCCGCCGTACCAATCCTGAGCGCCCTGTCATCGTTGGGCCGGTGAACTGGAATGCCTTTGATGCCCTGCCTGACCTCCAGTTACCCCCGGATGACCCCTACCTGATAGTCACGTTCCATTACTATTTGCCCTTCCCGTTTACTCATCAGGGGGCTGAATGGATAGAAGGCAGCGATGCCTGGTTAGGGACGCGCTGGGAGGGCACGCCTGAGGAGCAAAAGACCATTCAGGAGCACTTTGCTCAGGTGGCGGCCTGGGCGCGCGCACAGGGCCGGCCGGTTTACCTGGGGGAATTCGGCGCGTACCAGAAAGCCGATCGTGCTTCTCGCCAGCGCTGGACCAGCTTTGTCGCCCGCCAGGCCGAGGCAAATGGCTTCTCGTGGAGTTACTGGGAATTCTGCGGCAGTTTCGGCATCTATGATCCGATTCGCCATGCCTGGAGAACCGAACTTCTACAGGCACTCCTTCCGCCGGCAAGGCCTTGAGGACGGTTCAAACGGAATGCAGAGTGGATGCCCGTAGCACAGGCTTTCCAGCCTGTCGGAAGCAGGTCGTCCACGAATGGGGAACAATCAAACGAATGCAGAGTGAACGTCCGTAGCACAGGCTCTCCAGCCTGTCAGGAAAAAACGAATCAACGAATGCGGCGCGGACATTCGTTTATTCGCGGTCAGGCATTCGTTGACGGTTCACCCTTCAATGCGATTACGGCAGGGAATGGCGTTTTCGCTGAAAAATGTGCCATACCCTGTTCGATGTATCCACGCAAAAGTTGTAGTACGAAAGTTGCTCTGTTGCAAACACTCTCAACGTATGTCACGGCGAGCGAAGCGCATGTCTCGCCTGCCACGAGCGGAGCGTGGTGGAGCGTAGCGTAGGGAAAGCAGTCTCCCGGCAGGCAAGGGGATTGCTTCGCCGCCTGGGCGGCTCGCCATGACATCATCGCCACAGAGCCTGTGAATGTCAAAAATTGGCAACATCACAGGGTTTTCGTATTGCGTGCAATAACTTTTGATTCTGTTGGCGGAGTGCACACGGTACGACGCGAAGGCTTGTCAATCTTCTTACGCCGTGATAAACTTTGCCTGCCGCCAGCGACGCCCTTCGTGGGCGTCGTTGCCTGTGGTAATTTCTGATGTGGGCCGGCTATGGATATTCTTCTGACGGGTTCTGTCGCTTATGACTATTTGATGACCTTCCCCGGTCTTTTCAAGGAGCAGATTTTGCCCGAAAGGCTGGAGAAGATCAGTCTGTCGTTTCTGGTAGATTCGATGTCGCGCCAGCGCGGGGGCACAGCGCCCAATATCGCCTATACACTGGCTTTGTTGGGGGAGCGTCCGCGCGTGATGGCTACTGTAGGGGAAGATTTTGAAGAATATCGCGCCTGGCTGGAATGTCACGGCGTAGATACGAGGCTGATGCTTACCATTCCCGGTGAATATACGGCGTCCTTTTTCGCGACTACCGATCGCCTGAATGCCCAGATTGCCTCGTTTTATCCGGGAGCGATGCGCCATGCCGCGCGTCAACGTCTGAGCGAGGTGCAACCACGCCCTGATCTGGTCGTTATCTCGCCGAACGATCCGCAGGCGATGACGAATTTTGCCGCCGAGTGTCGCACGCTGCAGTTGCCTTACCTGTACGATCCGAGTCAACAGGTGCTGCGTCTGGAAGGGCCGGAACTGGCACGCGATCTGGATGGCGCGCGCTTTATGTTTGTCAACGACTATGAATTTGAATTGATTTCCCGCAAGACCGGCCTGGGGCTGGCGGAGATGCTACACCATGTGCAGGTTTTGGTCATCACTCGCGGCGCGGACGGTTCCTCCATTTACACGAACGGTCAGGAGTACCATATTCCAGTTGTGCCCCCGGAACGCATTGTTGATCCGACCGGCGTAGGGGATGCCTATCGGGGCGGTTTTCTGGCCGGGTATGCGCATGGCTGGGACTGGGAACTGTGCGGGAAGATCGGCGCGCTGGCGGCGACCTACTGTCTGGAGCAGCAAGGCCCACAGAGTCATTCCTACACGCGCGCTGACTTTGTGGCGCGTTTCCGCCGCCATTTTGATGATGGCGGACGGTTGGAAGCCTGGCTATAGCATTTTTACCGCCTTCCTCATGGGGAAGGCCTATCTCACAAGGAGCAACCATGGAGAGTTATGACATCAAAGATATAAAACTGGCGGAGGGTGGTTGGCGGCGTATCGAATGGGCGGAGCGGGAAATGCCCGTTTTGCGTCGCATTCGAGAACGGTTTGAACGCGAACGCCCTTTGCAAGGCGTGCGCATTTCGGCCTGCCTCCATGTCACGACGGAGACGGCTAATCTGGCGCGCACGTTGCAGGCTGGCGGCGCCGATCTGGTGCTGACGGCTTCCAATCCGCTTTCCACGCAGGATGACGTGGCGGCGGCCTTAGTCAGTCGCTTTGAGATTCCAGTTTTCGCCATCAAAGGCGAGGACAATGTCACGTATTATCGTCACATTGCCGCCGCGCTGGACCACAAACCACAACTGACGATGGACGACGGCGCAGACCTGGTCTCGGAACTCCACAAGAACCGCCGCGACTTGTTGCCGGGCGTCCTCGGTGGCACGGAGGAGACCACGACCGGCGTGATCCGGCTGCGGGCAATGGCCGCGGATGGAATGCTCCATTTCCCGGTGGTTGCGGTCAACGATGCCATGACCAAGCATTTCTTCGACAACCGCTATGGAACGGGGCAATCTACCGTTGACGGCATTGTACGGGCGACGAATGTGCTGTTGGCCGGCAAGAAGTTCGTGGTCGCCGGCTATGGCTGGTGTGGGCGCGGCCTGGCCAGCCGGGCGCGTGGGATGGGCGCTCATGTCATTGTCACGGAAGTGGATCCGCTTAAGGCGCTGGAGGCCGTGATGGATGGTTTTGAGGTGATGCCCATGCTGGAGGCGGCCAGAATTGGGGATATCTTCTGCACCGTTACCGGCGATATTAACGTGATTGACCGTCCGCATTTCGAGGTCATGAAAGACGGCGCGATTGTGGCCAATTCCGGGCATTTCAACGTGGAGATCAACATTCCGGCCTTGCGCGCAATGGCGGCTGGCGAGCCGAAACTGGTGCGGCCTTTTGTGGAACAGTATGAGTTGCAGGATGGACGCCGGATTTATCTCCTGGCGGAAGGCCGGCTCATTAACCTCGCCGCCGCAGAGGGACACCCGGCGGCAGTCATGGATATGTCCTTTGCCAATCAGGCGCTCTCGCTGGAGTATATGGTCAAAAACGCCGGCAAACTGGCGCGACAGGTTTATCCGGTGCCGGCGGAAATTGACGCGGAAATTGCGCGTCTCAAACTGGAAACGATGAATGTCCGCATTGATGTTCTGACCGAGGAGCAGGTGCGCTACCTGAACTCGTGGGAGGAGGGAACGTAGCCGCGCATGGAAAGGCTTGTTCAGGAGGCGCGGCGACTGTTCGGCATCCGCCTGAGCGACTGGCAGGTGGCGGCTCTGCAGACCTACGAACGCGAACTTCTGGAATGGAATCGTCGCTTCAACCTCACGGCTATCCGTGATGTGGAAGGGATACGCATCAAGCATTTTCTGGATTCGTTTTCTTGCGTGCTGGCCTGGAAAGACAACCCGCCCCGTTGCCTGGTAGATGTAGGCAGTGGGGCGGGTTTTCCGGGTATTCCCTTGAAAATCCTTTACCCTTCGATGTCGTTAACCATTATCGAGTCGGTGGGAAAAAAGGCGCGTTTTTGCGCTCATATTGTCGAGAAACTGGCTCTGGAGAAAGTGGAAGTGATCGCCGCACGCGCGGAGGAGGTTGGGCACTGGGAGGCCCATCGTGAGCGCTATGACTGGGCGGTTGCCCGCGCCGTGGCAACGTTGCCGGTCCTGGTGGAATATCTCCTGCCTCTGACCCGTCTGGGAGGGCGTGTGCTGGCGCAGAAAGGGGAGGGCGCCCGGCTGGAAGTGCATCAGGCTTTGCGTGCGCTGAAGATTTTGGGCGGCGAAGTGCGGCAGTTGATCCCGGTGATTTTACCGGGCGTGGTGGAAGAACGCTGCCTGGTGGTGGTGGATAAAATTGCGGCTGTTCCTCCCCAATATCCGCGGCGCACAGGCGTACCTGCGCGCCGGCCGTTGTAGGGGCCTGTTTTCAGGCCGATTTTTCTGCGGCGTCACTTTCTTCCGGATCGTCCTCTTCCCAGTTGTATTCGCGTGGTGTATCAACGATCTCATAATTGTAGCGCGGGGTGCGAATCGTGCGCCGCGCGTTGGCATCCATTTCTGCGAGCGACAGGGCCGAGCGTTCTTCGATCCTTCTGCCGGTGCGCTCTTTCGCCTGCCGGTAGAGGACAGGGAGGATTTTGTGCAGGTCAGCAACAACCCCGTAGCGGGCGACCTTGAAAATGGGTGCGTTGGGGTCAGCATTAATGGCGATGATGGTCTTGCTGGTCTTCATACCGGCCAGATGTTGCACCGCGCCGGAGATGCCGAAAGCCAGGTAAACCTGTGGGGAAACCACGCGCCCCGTCTGGCCAATCTGGATAGAATAAACGGAGAAACCGGCCTCTACGGCCTTGCGCGAGGCGCCGACGGCGCAGCCCAATACCTCTGCCAGATCGTAGAGCAAATAAAATCCTTCGCGACCGATGATATTTTCGGCAACGCCAGCCTGGATGCGTTCGGCGTCATTGCCCATCCCGTATCCGCCAGCGACAATCAACGCCGCGCTGCCCAGGTCGGGCATACGTTCCAGCGCGTATCCATCGGGCGAGGTGGGAATCTCGCTCTTCTTCATGGCCGGGCGAATCTGCCGTACCGTTCCCTGCCGCCCTGCTTGTGGTTGTGGGCGGGGGAAGGCGCGCGGGCGCACGGTGACGATCGCCGGTCGGGTGGTGCAGATTTCTTTGATGAGTACTTTGTCGCTATAGGCAGGGCGCGTGATGATGGTTTCGTTTCCTTCGATGGAAATGGCAATGGCATCTACCAGCGCGCCGAGATTCAAATCCACGGCGCTGATGGCGGCGATGTCCCGGCCGCGTGTGGTGTTGGGGAGCAGGAGCAGGTCGAACTTTTTTGCTGTCCCGTCAGGCAGGGCGCCTTTGCGCACCATCTTGACAAAGGCGCTGGCGTATGGTTCCGGGCGGTATTCGTCCACAGTCTTATCGTCAATGACGAGCGCCTCGTCCGCGCCGTATTCGAAGGCGGCGCGCGTCAAGGCTTCCGTTTGGTAGCCGATAATCGCAGCCGCCACATGGCCGAACTGGCGAGCCAGCCCAATGACTTCCCAGGAGGCAGGAATCGGGTTGCCGCGAAAATGATCTACATATACCAGGACGTTCATAGCACGCCCTCCGCGCTGAGAATATCCAGAATACGCCCGGCGATCTCTTCGGGGGTGCCATGGAGGTATTCGCACGTTGTTTCGCGTTCCGGCGGCAGGCTGGCTTCGCCCCAGCGTACCAGCGGTTTGGGAGGGGTGAGGCCGAGATCGGCCATGGTCCACACGGGGATGGGGGTACGTTCGGCGCGCCGTCTGGCAAAAAACGATGGGGGACGCGGAATGCCGATATCCTTGGCTACACTGCAAACGATGGGCAGGCGGGTGTTCACAATCTGACGCCCTTCCTCCATCGTGCGCGCCAGCCGTGCTTTTTGCAATGCAGTTTTGATGGTGGAAAGATAGGTGATGGCTGGCCAGCCCAACAAACGCGCCGTCTGCGCGGCTGTCAGTCCGGTATCGCTATCGGCGGCCTGCCGGCCAAAGAGCACGACGCCGACCCTTTCCGTGGCGTCAATTTTGCGAATCGCAGCCGCCAGAATGCAGGCCAGCGCGCGCGTATCCAGTTCTTCCGGGGCAGGACCTGCGATGCGGATGGCTTCCTGGGCCCCCATGGCCAACGCATGGCGTAAGGCGACTTCGGCGCTTTCATCGCCAACGCTGATGGCAGTGATGGAGAATGCTTCTGGAGAGGCCAGATCTTTCCATTCCACGAATGTCAGCGCTCCCTCCAGCGCATATTCGTCCCAGGGATTGATTATTAATGATGCGTTATCCCAAACGATACGGCCATTCTCAACGCGCACCGTTTCCGGCGCGGGAATTGCTTTGACACAGACGATTACTTTCAAGGCATTGCTCCTGTGTACAATGTTGCTCTACCCAGCGGCCAGTAAACCCGGCTGGCTCGCCAGGCAGGGCGGTTTTTCATGTGACAGGAATAATTTTGATCCGAGGCCTCTATCAGGAGAGGCCTCGGCTTTGTTGACACAGCAAACCTGCCAGCCATCTCGCGCCGATACCGGCCAGCTGTTGAAGCGAGATGGCTGGCTATCGAATAGGAAAGGCAAAAGAACAGGCTCTCAGGCCCAGTTTTGTTTCTTGATGAAGTTGGTAATCACAGGGATGTTCAGCCACTTGCCGTTATAGGCCTCAATGGCGGGCCAGATGGTCAGCAGCCAGAAAAGACTCCAGCATATCCCGCCGAATCCTACGGTAATAACCGTCAACAGGACGCCAACAATGGCAATGACAGCATTGAGGACCAGTGACTGTACGGCATGGAACTTGATGAAGGGACGCGTCTTCTTTTCCTCCATCAGGAGAACGATGACGGCCAGAGGCCAGATGGGGTAACCCAAAGCCGCCCAGAGACGGTCATCACTGGTAACTTCGGGCGCAGCAGGTTGAGTGCTCATGTGTTCCTCCAGGAGAGTAAAGTAGGTTTATGAAACGAACTGCTCCCATTGTACAGCCAAGACGGTTTTTGCGCAACTGTCAGGCGTGAATTACGCTGCCCGGTGTTGCGCCCAGCAAGGCGCGCTGGACGTTGCCGGGTGTCTGGCCGGAAAAAATGACCACCTGCAGGCCGGGTACTTCCTGTACCAGAGCCAGCATATGTTCCACTTTGGTTTTCATGCCGCCGGTCACATCTGGTTCTGCCGCACTGCCTGCATGTTCCCGGCAGATGGCGAAGGTCTGGGGAGTAATTTCCTGAATGAGGCGGGTACGCTGCGGAAAGTTTTCCCAAACGCCATCCTCCTGGCCAGCCAGCAGGATGCGCTCCGGGTGCAGCGCGCGCGCCAGATAAGCAAAGAGCGCTTCTGTGGAAAGGATCACGCCGCCCAGCGCCTGATCAAAGACGACATCGCCGTAAATGACCGGTATCAGGCCGGCCTCCAGCGCGGCTCGCAGGTAATACAAGTCCCAGATAAAAATTTTCTCTTCGTGGGTGGAGACGGAGGCTATGGGAGGCAGGGCAATCACCGGCAGACCGGCGCGATGCAATGCCTCGATGACGAGGTGATTGAGCGTCGCGGCATGGTACCAGACCTCGGCAAAACCATGCCAGTCGGCAGTTGTCTCGGCGCCACGCTGGAAATGATATTGTTGAGCGGCGGCGTGCCCGAATGAGCCGGACCCGTGTCCTAACACGAGGCGCAAGTCGGGTCGTTCGCGCCGCGCGGCGGCGATCTGGGCCGCTACGTCGTCCAACTGCTCCGGTCGAGGGGTATAGGGCCGGCTCTTATCCGTAATCAGCGAGCCGCCAAGTTTGAGGAAAACGAGGGGCATGTAAAAACTGTAGCATGTTCTGCCCGGACTGTCAAGAAGCGGTTATAATCTGACGATGTGGGACTCGATATTCATAGTGGTGTGATGACGGCGCTGATATTGTCAGTGCTGGGGGCCATCTGGGCGTTCCTCGGCGGGCTGGTTGCTTTGCGCCGCGCCCGGCAGATGCAGTTCTTCCGGCTGCGTCGGCGGGAAATCAGACGTGGTTGGACTTCTCTCTTGATCGCGCTCGGTTTGTCTGGCCTGGCAATCTTCCTCTGGCGCGCTGCTGAGCCTCTGGCTTATCGTTTCTACCCGCCGACCGGTACACCTTCGCGCACGCCGACAATCACGCGCACGCCAACGATTACCCTGACACCGACCATCACACTTTCCCCAACGATTACCGATACTCCTTCCGTGACCGATACGCCTACGCTGACTCCCACGCCCTCCATACCAATGGCCGTAGAAATGCTATTTGCCAGCAATGTGACGCCCAATCCCGAGGCGGTCTTCAGCCCATTGCAGTTTGCCCGCAAGATTTCTCAGGGACAGGCAGTAAAACCGAGTCAGGTGTTCGATAATCCGGTGGGTCACCTGTACGCTGTGTTTTCGTACGATAACATGACGCCGGGCGTCCAGTGGACGGCGCTCTGGTATTATGGGGATACTCTGGTTCACTTCGAAACCAAGCCCTGGGATGGGGAGGTGGGCGGTTGGGGCTATACGGACTGGGAGCCTGAGCCGGCGCGCTGGCTGCCGGGTACCTATACGGTCATTCTCTTCGTGGGGCTGGACTGGAAAGTCAGCGGCCAGTTCGAGGTACGTGGTGAGCCGCTGCGCGCTACCTATACTCCAACGGTCACACCAACCCCCACGCGTACCCCGCGCCCGACCGATACGCGCTGGCCTTCCCCTACGCCGAGCCATACGTCAACCCCATTGCCCACGCGCACCCCAAGCCCTACGCCCACGCGGTGACGAAGCCTCAACTACCTGTAGCCGCGGCGAGGATAGAGATCAACTCCTCGGCGCTCAGTTCTATCGGGTTGCCCTTCATGCTGCTGGCCTTGCTGGCCTGCGCGGCGATCATGGGGAAATCGGCGGGAGTAATCCCGTAGGCGCGCAAGGGGGGAAGGTTGAATTCCTCGATGATTGCGCGTAGCCAGAGAACGCTGTCCTCGGCTCTGGCCTCGGAGGAGGCGGTGAGCCAGCAGGCAATCTGACGGTACCGTTCGATGGCTGGTGATTGTGGGGCGCGCTGGCGCAGAGCTTTCAGGTTGGCCTCGATGACGAAAGGCAGCAACCGACCACAAAGTGCGCCGTGGGGGGCAGGGAACATGCCACCCAGCGGCCCTGCCAGCCCATGTACGGCCCCGAGACGGGCATTCGCCAGCGCCATTCCGCCAAAGAGACTGACCAGTGACATATCTTCACGCGCGGCCAGATCGGCGCCATCCTGATACGCGCGGCGCAGCGAGCGCGCCGCGCGCGGGATGCCTTGTGCGCAAAGAGCATCGGTAAGGGGATTGGCGGCATTGGAGACGAAGGGTTCGATCAGTTGGGTCAGAGCATCCAGGCCGGTGCTGGCTGTGATCGCTGGCGGCAGGGAAAGAGTCAGTTGAGGGTCAACAATGGCCAGACGCGGCAACAGGAAAGGACTGCGCAGACTGACTTTGAGACGATGGGCCGGCGAGGCCAGGACGGCGTTGCGTGTCACTTCTGAACCGGTGCCGGCAGTGGTGGGAATGGCAATGCAGGGCAATGCCGGCTGCCGCAAGGGTTGTCCCTTGCCGATGACTTCCAGGTAATCGTAGATGTCGCCCGGGTTGGTCAACAGGGCGGCGATGGCTTTGGCGGTATCCAGCGCCGAACCGCCACCGAAGCCAATGATGAAGTCGCTCTTTGTTGCCTGCGCCTTTCGCGTAGCCAATAAAACCTCATCAACCGCCGGTTCATGATGAATATCCCAGAAAGTGACAACAATTCCAGCCTGTTGCAGCCCTTCCTGCAACGGCGCGGCGCGCTCGCGTGAATCGGTCACGATAAAAGCGCGCTGACCAAGCGAAGGTGCCAGGGTGAACGCTTCGTTCAGTACACCGGGGCCAAACAGGATGCGTTGGGCAGTGGCAAACTCAAAACGCATTACCAGCCCTCGTCGTCAGGAAACACATTGTTGAAGCGTACACTGTAACGCGGCTCGGCCATCATTGGTTCGACCGCATCGCGCCAGATTTTGTAATGTCTCGTTTCTTTGTGTTTCGCGGCGTCTTCGGGCGAGCGATAAACTTCTACCAGAATGAAGCGCGTCGGATCGTCCTGTTGTTGCAGAATGTCGAAGCGGGCAACGCCGGGTTCCTGAATACTGTGGCGAGCGTTTTCTAATGTGGCCGTTTTGAAGGCTTCGACTTTATCAGCATGGGTGTGAACGTGTACGTGGACGATAAACATAGGTCAACTCCTCCAGAGAATCGTATGGGGGTACCCGCAGAAGGGGGTTATGGTTCAAGCCGTGAGAGCGAATCGTCTCCCTGCAGGAGATAGTCCAGAATCATATCGTTGGTAATCCACTCAATTGGCGCAAGATCATCGGTAAAGATGGTTGTGGTCGGGGGGGTGGGCTGGAGGTTCGCCAGCGTGATTTCCATCGAATGGATGAGCAACGGGTGCGCTGTCTGATCGGTTGCAAAGGTCACCAGGTTGCGCTGGAAATCCAGGATGGTGGTGGGTTGGCGCGTCGCGTATATCATGGAGTTGAACGTGCCGGGGATGTCCATGACGTAAACGGTAGAGAAAAGGGTACGGATGGTCGTCGCCAGACCGTCAATCAGCCGCCGGTCGCTGGCTGTATGTCCAACATTGATGGCCAGGGCACCGTCGGGTTGCAGGTGATCGGCGACGATCTGGAAGAACTCGACAGTCGTCAAATGGGGTGGAATATAGGGCGGTCGGTAGGCATCCACGCAGATAAGATCATAGCGATAGGGACTTTCGGCCAGTCCCCAGCGGGCGTCCTGGACAATGATGTTCAGATTGGCCAGGTCCATGCCAAAGTAGCGCCGCCCAACGGCGACAATTTGTGGGTCAATTTCGTAGCCATCCACGACGACATTGGGGAAAACGGCCAGAGCCTGACGGGCAGTTGTGCCGGCGGCCAGGCCCAGGATAGCGATGCGCTGGATGGATTCGGGCCGGCGATCAGGGTAGAAAAAGGGGCCAACCAGGAACTGTTGCCAGGGGCCACCAAAATCCAGGACGCCGGGGGCGTACACCGAGTGCACCCCCTGCCCTTCGTTCAGCCGCAGGTAGCGCGTGCTACCTTGTTCAATGACCTGGATGTAATTGTAGGCGGATTCACGTTCGTAAATCTGACCCCGCGAGGCTTTGATCGTCCCTTGCTGGCCGTACAGAGCAAGGAATGTCAGAATGCTTATCATGACACAACACAACAGGAAATGCCGCCACTTGCCGTTTAAAGCCAGACCGATCGCGGCGACCGTCAGCAGCAGGCCGCTGAAGACCAGAAAAGTTCTGGCGGTGCCTATGGTTGGGATGAGGACGAGAGCAGGCAGGAAGGTGCCGAGGAAGGAGCCGAGGGTAGAGATGCCGTAAATCATGCCGGCATCGCGCCCGCTGTGTTCGGGTGTTTGTACGATCAGGCGGATGGCAAACGGCGAGATCGTGCCGAGCAGGGTGACGGGCACGGTGAACAGGATGAGGACGCTGGCGAAAGCCCCTGCCAGAATGCCCATCTGTAATTGGTCAAAGGCCTCGGCGGCCAAACGCAGCACCGGCCTGGCAAGGGAAGGAATAATCCCCAGGGTAAAGGCGGCCCAGGCCAGGATGGAGTACATCGTATGGAAATGGGGGGAGCGGTCGGCCCAGCGTCCGCCCAGAAAATAGCCGGCAGTCAGGTAAATCAGAATCAGGCCAATGATGGCGGCCCAGACCAGATTCGAGGTGCCAAAGACATTCCCCAGCAAGCGCGAGGCGCAAAATTCTGCGGCCAGGGAGGTCATGCCCGCCACAAACACGGTGAAGTAGAGATAGGCGACAGACTTTTGCTGCGCGTTGGGGGTGCGAGTGATCATTGTCGCGACATCTCGGGGTGGGTGAGACGGATGGGGAGACCTTTGCCGGCCAGGTACGCTTTGATTTCTGCTACCGTATATTCGCCGTAGTGGAGAATGGAGGCGACCAGAGCCGCGTCGGCCTTGCCTTCGGTCAAGACCTGATAGAGATGTTCTGGCTTGCCGCCTCCGCCAGAGGCAATGACGGGAATGCTGACGGCCTCCGCAATCAGGCGCGTCAGACGCACTTCATATCCTTCTTTTGTTCCATCCGCGTCGATGGAATTGACGACCAGTTCGCCGGCGCCCAGTTCTTCGCCGCGCCTGGCCCACTCAATCGCATCCAGCCCCACTGGCAAACGCCCACCGTTGATGACAATCTCATAACCGGAGGGGATCTGGCGGCTGGGAGGCACGCGGCGGACGTCCATCGAGAGGACTACAGCCTGCGAGCCAAATGCCCGCGCTGCTTCGGCGATGAGCGCGGGGCGGCGTACAGCCGCTGAATTCACATTGACTTTCTCGGCCCCGGCCAGCAGGACACGATGGCAGTCCTCTACCGTGCGCAATCCTCCGCCTACGGAAAAGGGGATGAACACCTGGGCGGCCACGCGCGCGACCACGTCAATCATGATGGCGCGGTTATCGCTGGAGGCCGTGATGTCGTACAACACCAGTTCGTCCAGACCGTCCTCGTAATATTTTCTGGCCTGAATAACCGGGTCGCCAATATCTCTGGTATCAACAAAGCGCACGCTTTTTGCCAGTTTACCGTCGCGCACGTCCAGACAAGCGATGATGCGTTTGCTTAACATGCCTGTTATCTCCGCGTGCGAAGTGCTTGTGGATGCGCTTATTATGACACAATCCACAATTTACGCAAGGTCAAGCAGAGAAAATCGAAAGTTTCTGGTATTGACTTTCCACCCCCTTTTCCTTACAATAGCATCGAATTCACTGCGCAGTGAAGCAGAATTCGCCATGAGCGCGGCCGGGCCGTTCCTGCCGGACACGCGCTCGATTTCTACTCCTGGAGGCCCTGGATGCCTTTCTCTTTTCCTTCCCGGCGTGCGGCTGTATTTGCGGAGATACCCGATGAGCAGTGGTACGACTGGCGCTGGCAGTTAAGTCATCGCCTGAATACCGCCGCAGAAATTGAGAAGGTGATTCCGTTGACCGATTCGGAACGGAGAGCCCTGCAGACAGGGGGCCTGTTTCGCGTGGAGGTCACGCCTTACTTTATCTCCCTCATTAACCCCGATGACCCGGATGATCCGATCCGCAAACAGGTGATTCCTACCGAGCAGGAAATGGTACCGTTTACGGCCATGATGGAAGATTCACTGGCCGAGGACCTGCATTCGCCGGTACCAGGGCTGGTCCATCGTTATCCGGATCGGGTGTTAATGTTGGTCACGACGCAATGCGCCTCGTACTGTCGTTATTGTACCCGCGCGCGCATCGTGGGCGATCCAACGGCCACCTTCAGCCGCCAGGAACTGGAGAGGCAGATTGACTATATCCAGCGCACGCCTCAGGTGCGCGATGTATTGCTTTCCGGCGGCGATCCGCTGGTGATTGCTCCGCAAGTGTTAGAGGAATTGCTGACGCGCCTGCGAGCCATTCCTCATGTGGAAATTATCCGTATTGGTACGCGTGTGCCGGTTTTTCTCCCCATGCGCATCACCCCGGAACTGACCGATATGCTGCAGCGTTTCCATCCGCTGTGGATAAACATTCACGTCAATCATCCCAACGAGATTACCCGGGAACTGGCCGAGGCCTGTGACCGGCTGAGCCGGGCCGGCATTCCTCTGGGGAATCAGTCTGTGTTGCTGGCGGGCATCAATGATAACGTACACATTCAGCGTCAACTGGTGCAGGCTCTGGTGCGCATCCGTGTCCGCCCTTATTATCTTTACCAGTGTGACCTGGTGCCGGGCGCCGGTCACTTTCGCACGCCGATAGCGAAGGGCATTGAGATTATGGAAGGCCTGCGCGGCCATACTTCTGGGTTTGCCGTGCCGACCTACGTGGTGGATGCGCCGGGCGGCGGCGGCAAGATTCCACTTATGCCCAACTACCTGCTCTCCATGTCGGATCATCGCGTGGTGTTACGTAACTTCGAAGGTTATATCACCACTTATGAGGAACCGCTGGATTACCGGCCGGAGAAAGCGGCCAAATATACGGCTCCGAAACGCCCGGAGCCAGGTCAGGCCGGCATTACGGCCTTGCTGGATGGCGAACAAATGGACATCAAGCCGGAAGGCTTCGACCAGATTCATGCGCGTGGCGGGGCGCACCACCGCTTGAAAGATGGGGCGAAATGGCAACCGCTGGGCATTGGGCCAGATAGTTCGTCGCCCGTTTCTCATCGAAAGAAAAAGCAGGAGCGGCAGGCAAAAACATAGCCACCGCCTTGTGGTCGTTGTCACTGATCTGGTTACAGAGAAAGGAGGTCTGTATGCACTACCGTAGATTGGGGCGTTCTGGTTTGAAGGTCAGCGAAATTGCCCTGGGTTCCTGGGTTACCTTTGGGGCGCAAATTGACGAGAAAACTGCCAGCGATCTGCTGCACGCCGCCTATGACGCTGGCGTAAACTTCTTCGATAACGCAGATGTTTACGCCAGTGGTCAGGCAGAAGTTGTGATGGGACGCGCGATTAAGGATTTACCCCGTCAGGCGCTGGTGATCTCCAGTAAGGTTTTCTGGCCAACTATGCCTGGGCCGAATGGGCGCGGCCTTTCGCGCAAGCATGTCATGGAGTCGCTCCATGCTTCGCTGAGGCGGCTGGATACCGATTATCTCGACCTGTATTTCTGTCATCGCTACGATCCAGACACGCCTGTGGAGGAAGTGGTGGAAACGATGGACATCCTGGTTCGTCAGGGAAAAATCCTGTATTGGGGTACTTCTGAATGGCGGGCCTGGCAGATTGCGGCGGCCTTTTATACGGCAACGGAGAACCATTGTGTTCCGCCGACGATGGAACAACCGCAGTACAATTTGTTTCGACGCAAGCGGGTAGAAGAGGAACTGGCGCCGCTGTGCAAAGACCTGGGCCTGGGCCTGACCACCTTCAGTCCGCTTTACTTTGGCATCCTGACCGGTAAGTATAACGAGGGTATTCCTGCCGGGTCGCGGGCCTCACTGGATGAAATGGCCTGGATGCGGGATAACCTCACGCCGGAACGCATTGCTTTGGTGCGTCAGTTAAGCGCGGTGGCGGCAGAGCTAGGCCTGACGACGGCGCAGCTGGCAATTGCCTGGATTCTGCGCCGTAAGGAGGTCAGCAGTGTGATTACCGGCGCGACGAAGATCAGTCAGTTGCAGGAGAATCTGGCGGCCGCGGAGGCAGTAGACAGGCTGACCGATGAGGTGCTGGAACGGATTGAGCAGATTCTGGCCGGTCATAGAGAAGAAGAATAGTAACTATGTAGCCCTGTCTCAAAGCCGTTGTGGATGTCATGGCGAGGAGCGTTCTTTGCGACGAGGCAATCCCCAGGCGGTCCATTTGGCCTGATAAAGGGGAGATTGCTTCGCCAAAAAAGGCGCGCAATGACATGGCTGAGTAGTGACCATAGTGACAGAAAACATGGCGTTTTACAGAGTAACATGGTCGAGGTAGTTACTCGCAAATTATCTGAGGAGGCCTCTGTGTCACTGGAAGCGTTTACCGCGCAGATGTTGCCGGCGGTGGAGAAGGAATTGCAGCGTCTGGTTGCTCGTCTGGACGCACCGCGCACCGCGCTTTTCCATGAAATGCTGACTTACCATCTGGGATGGACGGGCGAGGGCGCCGGACCTGCCGCGACGGGGAAGCGCCTTCGTCCGCTTTTGCTTCTCCTGACCTGCGCGGCGGTCAGTGAGACAGGCAATCAGAAAGAAGAGCAGGGCGAGGAGGCCTGGCTCGCGGCGTTGCCGGCCGCCGCGGCAGTAGAATTGATTCACAATTTCTCGCTGGTACATGATGATATTCAGGACAACAGCGCGTTGCGGCGTGGTCGGCCGACGGTCTGGAAAAAGTGGGGCGTGCCGCAGGCAATTAATGCCGGCGACGCGCTGTTTATCCTGGCTCAACTGGCGTTGCTGGAACTGGAGAATCGCCTGCCGCCCGCGATTGTGCTTCGGGCCTCCCGTATCCTGCAGGAGGCCTGTCTGGCGCTGTGCAACGGTCAGTTCCTTGATCTGGACTATCAGGAGCATGCCGACCTGACACTGGAGGACTACTGGCCGATGGTGGCCGGCAAGACGGCAGCGCTGTTTTCTGCCTGCGCTCACCTCGGCGCTTTACTGGGCGGGGCCGATGAGGCTCTTCAGGAGGCTTACCGCAACTTTGGCCATTATCTCGGCCTGGCCTTTCAGGTGCAGGATGATTATCTCGGTATCTGGGGTGAGGAAGCGTTGCTCGGCAAATCGACGGCCTCCGATTTGATGGAGGGCAAGAAGTCGTTTCCGGTGTTGTGCGGCCTGGAAAAGAACGGGGCTTTCGCGCGTCGCTGGAAAGAGGGTCCGCTGCGCGCGGAGGAGGTTGCGCTTCTGGCTGATCTGCTGGCTCAGGAAAGCGTCAAACTGCGAACTCTGGAGACCGTTGACGCCATGACTGATCTGGCTCTCAAGATGCTTCTCCAGGCTGACCCGTCCGGCGCGGCAGGCGAGGCATTGTTTGAACTGGTTAATTTCCTCTTGCGCCGGCAGGCGTGAAATCTGGTATAATTTTGACTACCAAGCGGGTGTAGTTCAGTGGTAGAACGAATGCTTCCCAAGCATTATGTCGTGGGTTCGAGTCCCATCACCCGCTCAGGAGCCGCTTCCAGAACGGAGCGGCTTTTTTGTTTGGGAAAAAGCGCATGCCAGGGTGAACGGATATAGTACCTTTGGCGGATAGGGAAAGACGCGCTCCCGGATGCATAATGAGAAACGGAGACATTCTCTGGCGGTTCAAGTTGGGTGAACGGCAGAAATACACACCGTGCACGCTGGCCTTTTTGCCGTAGAGTTTCTGGACAATCAGGAGGTGGATGATGCGCAAGTGGATTGTTATCGCTCTGGCTTTTTGGGGATTGCTCGTGCTGGGAGGATGTTATCTTCCCTCGCCGACCTGTGATCCTGACGAGATGGTGGCGCCGGTTTTGCAATCGCCTGCGATGTGGAGTCTGGTTGATCCGCCGCCGCCCGTCTTGTCCTGGAGTAATCCCGGCTCTTGCAATCCCGAAAAGTACCGTATCCGTCTCACCACGGGGCCGTTCTTTACTGATGACTTGGGTGGGGAGGTGAGCGGCGCAACAACTTCCTGGACCCCTTCCACCCCTCTCCAACCGGCTACAGAATATGCCTGGGCGGTCAATCCGCTGGTGGGTTCTACGGCGGGACCGGTGGCCGGTTTTTCGTATTTCTTTACGGGGCCGATGTGTTATCCTGGCACCTTTGTTGCGCCTGTCTTGCTCCAGCCGGCCAATGGTGCTGTCGTTAATGAATATTCTCCGACCCTGATTTGGGATTACCCGGATGACTGTCTGCCGGCTGGCTATGCGGTACATCTTTCGACCGACCCCTCCTTTTCCGATATGAGTTTGAGCGGAGGTACCGGCAACCCCTCCACGCGTTGGGGGCCGGGGCACAATCTGATAGATTGCACCAGATATTACTGGCGCGTTGCTCCGATTACCGGCACCACGCTCGGACCTTTTTCGGAAACTTTTACCTTTCGGGTAGAAACTACGGCCTGCCCACCGGAGGGAACTTCGACGACGGGCATGATTCGTGGCAAGGTTTTTCACGATGTCTGTAACGTTCCTGCGAGCGGGCCTTTGCCCGATCCCATGCCTGTTGGCTGTCGAGAAGATGCACCGCTCGGAGATGGCGTCTGGCAATGGTTTGACCCCGGTCTTGCCAACGTCGTGGTGCGCCTGGGTTCCGGGCCCTGTCCTGCGGTGGATAGAGGCGCAGTATTGACCGATGCCAGCGGCAATTTCTACTTCTTTGCCGAAGCGGGCCATTATTGTGTCAGCGTAGACAGGCTGGATAGTGGCAACGAGGCAATATTTACCTCCGGTCAGTGGACCGCCCCCTCTGTCAGCGGGGAACAGGTTGCCAGTTGGGAGGTAGATGTCACGGCTGGCGGGACGGTGGACAATGTGCACTTCGGTTGGGATTACTCCTCCTGGTCTGGCTGGGAATACGGGACCATTTCTGGCGTCGTCTGGCATGATTTATGTGCCTTCGATCCTGCTGATCCTGTCCCGTCTGTGCTGCCGACAGGCTGTGTGGTCACGTCGGCAGGAGTGGTTCATGCGGATGGCGTGCGTCAGGAAGGCGAGCCAGGCATCCCTGGGGTTGCCGTTTCGTTGGGACGCGGTCCCTGCCCGTCGGCAGGGTTGGCCGAGGCGGTCACGGATGAAACGGGTACTTATGTGATGCCTCCGTTGCCCCCTGGAGAATATTGCGTGAGCGTGATAGTAGGCGAGTATGGCTCCAATTACGATATCCTGATGCCAGGTTCCTGGACTTTGGTCCCCAGCGGCCATGAGGGGGGCACTTTCCGCGCCGTTACGTTAGCCAGTGGCGAGAACCTGACGGGCCAGGATTTTGGCTGGGATTATGACCACCTGCCGCTGTCCTTGCCGCCGTATTTTAAGTTTGACGTCAGCGCGTTTTGCCGGCGCGGCCCTGACAAGGCATTCGATATCATGACGGCGCTGGAAAAGAATCAGATGGTTCTCATCGAGGGAAAAACTCTGGATGCAGCCTGGTTCTACGTGCGCCTGCCGGCCGGTCGTGGCTTGAGCGCGCTGGACCCGGCCAGGGTACCCACTCCGGCTTCGAATGACCTTTTCTGTTGGGTGGCGGCGAACACAGGCACCGCGTCAGGAGACCTGACCCTTATTCCTGTCCTTGCCTCCCCGCCCACACCGACCCCCGTGCCGGACAGGGCCGGGCCATCATTCTCCCGAATCGCCGCCTCGCCTGATCCTGTCTATTATCCTGCTGGCGGGCAGTGCGGCCCGGTCGATCTTACCGTGACTGCACAGGTGGAGGATGTAAGCGGTATCGAAACGGTGAATCTGGTCTATCGTTATAAGAACAGCCAGCAGACTGGCGCCTGGCATACACGGGCCATGACCATTGCGTCTGGGGTATACCGCGTGGTTATCCATGTGGGCGAGGAAGCGGCCCGTGAACTCAAAGCTGGAGATGGGGCCGTGGAATATTATCTTGTGGCTACCGATAAGGCTGGCAACCAGAGCCGGAGCAGCCCATCCTCCGTCTCCCTGCTCTATTGTAGGTAACCTCAATTCTGGATAAACGGCGCAAATGTCCCGAAGGTTGAACTGGATAAACCTTCGGGACGTTTTACAAAAGATACAGGCATGGCGCTGTGGTCGGAAAGTGAGGCGATAGACGGGTGCCGCGTTGGCGCCGAGGCGCAATTACTTTTTGCTCTTTTGAGGCAGAATGCCGCGCTGTGGAAGGGATAATCGCTGTATAATTGGTTATGAAGGAGGTTGCCATGCCTGTTGATGCGCTTGAGCCGAAGACCACCACTCTGGCCGAGACGGAAAACTATCTGGCCTGGAAAGCCGAAGAACCGGATGGCGAGGCCACTTATCATCTGGAACTGAACAACGTTACGCTCCATTTCTTTGCAGAGGAGTGGGAGGAATTTCTTAAACTGATCCGTTCTCTGGATTGATACCAGCGGGCGAACCGGTTGCCGCGTGGGGCGGGTAGCAAGGGGTATATTCGTCGGTTTACCTTCTCTGCGCGCGAGGGGCATGGAACGTGTGCTTCCCCCTTCAAGAGACAGTCGCGTCGACTTGTGGGAGGAAGGCGGCGTTGCGTTGGCCGATCACTGATTGCAGGAGGTGTATATGCCCATTTACGAATATGCCTGTCAGGATTGTGGAGCAGTCTTTGAGATGATTCGACCCATATCGCAGGCAGATGCCAGCGCGCCTTGTACGGCTTGCGGAAGTGCGCGTACGTATCGTAAACTATCTCTCTTCTTTGCAGAGAGCGGCGGACAGGCTGTTTCGGGTATGCGCCAGTCCGCTTGCGGTTCGTGTCACGGCGGCCATTGTTCACAGTGCGCTCTCTAAACTATCAAGGCGCCTTTCCGAAATAAAACAGAGGCGGCCCATCCGCCTCTGTTTTGTATTCCCGAACCAGACGAACAGTTACTTTTTCGGCGCCGCCAGGAAGCGAGTTACTTTGGTCCCGCACTTAGGGCAGACGCCCTGCACCATTTGTCGGCCATTTGGCATTTGTTTCACGACGCCGTTTTTAATGACTTGCTTTGCGCGACATTTGACGCAGAAACCTTCGAAATCCATAGCATTCTCCTTTCTTTGTGAAATGGGCGAATAAGATACATGGTTATTATGCCATAGAATTGCCGTAACTACTCAGCCATGTCATTGCGAGCCGTTTTTTGGCGAAGCAATCTCCCATTTATCAGGCTAAATTGACTCGCCTGGAGATTGCTTCGTCGCAAAGAACGCTCCTCGCAATGACATCCACAACAGCTTTGATGCAGAGCTGAATAGTTACGAATCGCCAACGGTGGGCGCAAGCCGTATTCACGTAAGAGAGGTCGTCACCAATTCGCCTTGCCGGGAAAGCCAAGATGTGGTTTGATTCAGATATGCCTGACTCTGGAAACCTGTCCAGCCCCATCCTATCGGTCGAAATGGAGAATTTCCCGCGTTACGCTTATCCTCCTGACGCCTGGAGAAAACTGTGTTTCAGTGTTCTTTTCGGCACGAGGCGTTCATTCCGGCAAGACAGTCTGGCGTGTATACGCTACCTGAGACCACCGTTACAGGTTTATGGGGCGGAGAATATCCCGCAACAAGGTCCTTGCCTGATTGTATTCAATCACTATTATCGTCCGGGCTTTTCTGCCTGGTGGATGGCACTGGCGCTGGCGGCTGTGGTGCCACAGGAAATGCATTTCGTGATGACAGCGGAACTGACTTTCCCGGGCCGGTGGTATGCTCCCCTGGGGCAGGCTGGTTCGCGCTGGTTGTTGCGCCGACTGGCGCGCGTCTATGGCTTCACGACCATGCCGCCAATGCCGCCGCGCGGACATGAGGTGCTGGCGCGTGCCCGGTCGGTACGGCGGGTATTGGCATTCGTCCGCGCCCATCCGCAAGCAATTCTGGCGTTGGCGCCAGAGGGTGGCGACCAGCCGGGCGGTGTTCTGAACTGGCCCCCGTCTGGGGCAGGCCGTTTTATTGCCCTCTTGAACCGGGCCGGCTTGCCGCTGTTGCCGGTGGGAATCTACGAGGCGGATGGACGACTGTGCCTGAACTTTGGTCAGGCACAGTCGTTGCGATATTCGGCCGGTCTTGCGCCTGATGAGAAGGACCGCACTGTGGCTGCGCAGGTTATGCGGGCGATCGCGCTCCGGTTGCCATTGCACCTGCGCGGCGCTTTTGATCGGGAAGAGGCCCTCACCGAATATCAATCTGATAGCCGGCCGCCTCACGCGTGAACCGTGTGGTGGCAGAAACGATCAAAGTAACCTTTTCTCCCGCTTCGAGCGAAATAGAAATGGAAGCCGTGTTATCGGCGTTCAGCGGAATGCGCTCGATGGAGATTGTCCCGTCTAGGGAATGATGCAGAAGCGTCAACCGGAAAGTTTGCGGGAGAATATTGCGCACACGCACAAAACCGGCTCCTTCCCAGCCGCCGTCATCGCGCTCGAAGTCTGCGACGTAGTTAAGAGCAGAGATGGAAACATCATCCAGAAGGAAGCCCTCGCCGTTGACAGCCATGTCGGTCACGTATTCGAAGCGTAGCCAGACTTTCTGGCCGGCAAAGGGGGAAAGATCAACCTGCTCCTGAATCCAGCCCCCGCTTTTATCGTTATATGCCCAGCCGAGAGAACTACCGGTCGGGTTCTCGCCGGTGCCAGAGGGCGTGTTAAGGATTTGCCAGTGTTCGCCGTCGGTGGAGGCTTCCAGGTACACGTAGTCGTAGTCGGTTTCGATGTCGTACCACGTCCAGTATGTCAACGCTATCGGGCCGTTGACGTTGGTAAAGTCGAACGCGCGCGTGAGCGTCATGTCGGAGTTGTTGCCTTTGTTCGACCAGAACGCGTACTCGCCGCTATGGGGATTGACAGGCAGGAGGCGCACGGAAGGCGCGCCGCGAAAAGAAAGGGTGTAATTACCCTGGCAGAGAATGTCAAAATAGTCCACGCCATACTGGTTGACAGTGCGCGTAACAGGCGCCGGGGGCGGGCAGCTGGCGATGGTCTCCGCGGCGCTGGCGGTCGTCGGCGCCCGATGGTAATTGGCGTAGGAATAACGACCGTTCTCTATGGATGGGTCGTTGAGGAAGTTGGCAATTGTCCAGTCCTGGAAGAAGTCATCGGCAGTCATGGGTTGACCGCTGGCAGGATCGGTAATGTTCAACTGGCGCAGCACGGCGTCAACGCTTTCCAGGCCGTTAAGCGGTTCATGCACCAGCGCCTGGGTGGCCTGTTCGCCGAAACGGTTGAGGAAATAGTTGACGAACAGGAAATTAGCCCCGTAGTGGGCGCTGTTACTGCCAACATCTTGTTGCCAGTCGAGCAAATTGATGTCAGGAGCAAGGCTATAGACCCAGTCGAAGCCGCCTGTGTCGTAGCCGTTCAGGAAAGAGGCCAGTTCGGAGAAGCCCTCATCCAGCAACTCGCCTTCGTTCGGGTCTTGATGCCAGTGGATCATGTGTTGAAATTCATGAGCCAGGGTGCTGTACGTGTAGGAATCGCCGAGGTCCTGCGAGGAGTTGATGACGAACATTTCGTGGGCATTCGAGTGCTCACGCACGGCGGGCGGGTAGGAATCCTGAGCCGAGAAGTAACCGGCGGTACTGTCACCGATGCCGCCAACGTAGAGGATGTAAATGTGGGGGTCATTATCTACGCCGGGGGTCCATTCTGAGCCGAAGAACTCGCGATCGGTGGGGTAGATTTTGTTCTCGAAGGTTTCGCAAAGATCGCGCATTTCTGCCTCGTCCACTTCCGTGTTGTTTTCGGCCCAGAAGTAAAGGTGGGGCGTGATGTAACGCAGGGTTGCCGTGACCTGGAAATCGCGATTGGTGTCAGTATTCGTCACCCAAAACGTGGCCTGCGCGCCGATAGAAAGCGGAGCGGGGGTCGCTTCCACGGTCAGCGGCACCCCGCAGATTCCTTTCAAACGGCAAACGAGGGCCGGCAGGTCGCTTTCCGGCACCTCGGTCTGTTCGAGCAGGGTTAAGGTATCCCGCGGTACGCCGCTGGCGGGCATGGTGGGAATGACAAACGGCGTCGGCGTTGGGCCGTCGGGCAGATGGGAAACGACCGAAGCGATGGCGGTGGGCCAGGAACGCTCCAGGTATTTCCATCCGAAGTATGCGCCTCCTGCGCAGAGCAAGGTGCAGAGACATAGCACGAGCAAAATTACCAGAACGATTATGACGCTTTTTTTCATGGTGTCCTCTCTGAAGGTGCAGGCTGATTGGTTTACGGAACAAGGGCGCGCTGGTCGCGCAAAGGGATATGATTCGCTGCGAAAACCGTCCACGAACCAGGAGACGAATAGACGAATACGGTCCGGCGTTCGTTGACGGTTCGCACGCCAATACGAACACGGCAGGTAATTCCAATTTTACAGGAAAATCCCGCGCCCGTCGGGGAAGAAGACCGTCCACGAATGGGGAACGAATAAACGAATGCAGAGCGGACGCCCGTAGCACGGGCTTTCCAGCCCGTCGGGGAAGAAGACCGTCCACGAATGGGGAACGAATAAACGAATGCAGAGCGGATGCCCGTAGCACGGGCTTTCGTAGCACGGGCTTTCCAGCCCGTCGGGGAAAAATGAATCAACGCATGCGGCGCGGATATTCGTTCATTTGTGGTCCGGCATTCGTGGACGGTTCGCCCTCCAATACGATCCCGGCAGGGAATGACGTTTTTGCCGAAGAAATGTGCCACCGCGATCGGTCGGGGTGCCGGGAAATGGGAAGCAGGACACGACGGGGGCTATACCCAACCGCGCAGTTCCATAGCCTTTACCACGCGGTCAATGGCGACCATGTAGGCGGCATCGCGCATATACACCTTTTCTTTTTCTGCCATTTCCATCACGGCATGGAAGGCGGCGGTGATTTTCTGATCCAGACGTTGCAGGACTTCCTCTTTTGACCAATAGAAGTTCATGTCGTTCTGAACCGACTCAAAGTAGGAAGCTGTAACGCCGCCAGCGTTGCACAGGAAGTCGGGGATAACGAAGATGTTGTTCTTCCGCAGCACCTCGTCGGCTTCCGGGGTGGTAGGGCCATTAGCGCCCTCGGCGATGATTTTGACGCGATCACTGATGCGTTTGACGGTCTCGGCGTTGATTTGACCGGCCAGCGCTCCCGGCATGAGCACATCGGCGTCTTTGCTGATCCAGGCGTCGCCGTCCTCCACTCGGTAACCGGCTGCTGCTGCCTGGTCCCTGTCAATCGTCCCGTACTCATTGGTAATGCTCATCAAGAAGCGAGGGTTAATGCCATCTTCTTTACTGTAGGTATAGGCGCACTTGTCGCGATCATCCCAGCAAGAGACGCAGATCACCTTGCCTCCCAGGATTTCCACAAAGCCCAGGGCGGCATGCTGGCTGACATTGCCAAATCCCTGCATCGCGGCGACAGATTTGCGCGGGTCCATCTTCAGGTGTTTCATGGCCTCACGCACAGTATAGATGACGCCGAAGCCGGTGGCTTCGTTTCTCCCTTGCGAGCCGCCGCTGCCCAGTGGTTTCCCGGTAATGACGCCGGGGGTGAACTCCCCTACCAGTTTGGAGTACTCGTCCATCATCCAGCCCATCATCTGCGGCGTAGTGCCGACATCGGGAGCGGGAACGTCATTGCGCGGCCCAATGTGCTTCCACATCTGTTGCACCCAGCCGCGACACAGACGTTCCTTTTCCGTAGTCGAGAGTGTGGCTGGATTGACGATCACGCCCCCTTTTCCCCCGCCCAAAGGGATATCGGCCACGGCGCACTTCCACGTCATCCACATGGCCAGGCCGCGCACGGTATCGAGCGTCTCGGCCGGGTGAAAGCGTATGCCGCCTTTGCAAGGCCCACGCGCGTCATTGTGCTGAACGCGAAAGCCGGTGAACAGGCGCAACGAGCCATCGTCCATGCGAATCGGAATGCGAAAAATGTACTCGCGCAACGGCCAGCGCAAAATCTCGGCCACTTGCGGATCGAGATGGAGCAGGCGAGCGACGTTGTCGAACTGCTTTTGCGCCATTTCGAACTCGTTGACGGTGCCAGCCATATTGACCTCCTGTGTTGGGCAAAGTCTCTGTTCATGAAAAAATAAACGGGCAACCCAGACCGGGAAGCCCGCTCAAAAACTGGTCAACCGAACGCAGGTGCATCATAGAATGCCTCTTCATGTTCGTTATACCTGAACTGAAGGGGCAGGTCAAGATGAGAAACGTCATCAATTGAGGTGGCAGATGGCGATTATTGTCTGACAATCGTCCTGTTTGCTCTCTGACTACCAATCCTCCTCCTGGCCGCTGTCGTTGTTCAGTTCGGTCTTGACCTGTTCGGGGTTCAGGCTGACCCAGAGCAGGAGTACATCGCCCTCCTGGGTTTTGACCGAACGGGCGGCGAAGATGGGGGTCTCTTCCTCCAGTCCCAACGGATTGCGATAGCGCAAATGAATCGGCAGGTTAGCGCTCCAGCGGCGGTAGCAACGTTCCACCAGCGCTGCGCCGTTGAACGTTCGCAGGCGCGTTAATGCCAGAAAGAAGGGCTGCGGTCCTTCCCCAATGCTGAACAGCCAGTGTTCCCGCGCTGGTTCAAAGGTGGGCGGTGGCCCTTCGATAATCGTAATGGTTGGCTCGTCCATAACTTCCCGAATCATACCATAAAAAATGGACGATTCCACTTGTCGGTTCTGCCAGGCTGTGCTAGACTTACAGCATGGCTGAGGAAGAAACCTGGTTGCCGGAGGGTGAAGAGGAAGCCGAGAACGTTCTTCTGCGCGAGGCCATTGAGGCGCTGCGTGGTGGCGACCGCGCCCAGGCGCGCGAACTGTTGACGCGCCTGTTGAAGACCAATCAGAGCGATGCCCTGGCCTGGCTCTGGCTGAGCGCCGTGGTGGAGACGGCGAAAGAGCGTCAGTATTGTCTGCAAATGGCATTGAAATTCGATCCGCAGAATGTGGCCGCGCGCCGGGGCCTGACGCTGCTGGGCTTTCTCCCGCCCGATGAGACCGTTGTGCCGTTCCCGTTGCGCCAACGGGAGTGGGAAGAGACGCTGAAGCCGCCGGTAGAAGAACAACGGCCGCGCGGGTTGAAGCGCATCTGGGCCAACCCGCTGGGGCGAGTGTTTTCCGTGATGCTCTTGGGCGTGATCGCGCTCGCGCTGGTCACGGTGGGGTATGTGCGTTATCGCGCCATGTCCCATCTGCCCGCGCGGCCTGGCGGCACGGTCGCCTATGCGACGCGCACTCCCACGCTGACGGAAACCCCTTTTACCCCCCTACCGTTGCCGAGTCTGGCCGGGCCGACGCCGTTGTGGATGCTCCTTCCCGCCACGTATACTCCAACGCCGCTCTACATCAATACGCCTCATACCGGTATAGGCCGCGATGCATTCCGCAGCGCGTTGAGTTATTTCCAGAAAGGGGATTACGTTCAGGCCCGCATCCAGTTCGAGCAGGTGACCACTTACGAGCCGCAGGCTGTAGATGCTTACTACTACATGGGAGAATGTAGCCTGTTGTTGAAAGATTATCCGGCCGCGCGCGCGGCATTTGAAAAAGCGATTAACCTCAATCCGAACTTCGCGCCGGCCTATCTGGGTCAGGCGCGCGCCCTGCGGCTGATTAACCCGGCCGCGGATGTGCGTTCGTATCTGGATAACGCCGTTTCGCTCGATCCGTTGTACGAAGCGGCTTTTCTGGAACGCGCCTTGTATTTCCTGGACCAGAATCGCTATGCCGAAGCACTGGCCGACCTGGAAGCAGCGCTGGCTATTAATCCCAACGATCCGCTGGTTTACCTCTATCGCAGTCAGGTTCAAAGGAAAATGGGGAGAAACGAGGCCGCGCTGGAATCTGCCGAGAAGGCGCACGAACTGGATTTGACCCTCCTGCCAGCCTATCTGGAATTGGGACGCGCCTATGCGCTGAATGAGCGCTGGCTGGACGCTCTGACGCCGCTGGCCGTGTATGTCCAGTATAAAACTGATGATAGTGAGGCGCTGGCGCTTCTCGGCGCGGCTTACAGCCATGCTGGCGATTATCAAATGGCGATCCGTCATCTCGACCGCGCGCTTGGCCTGAATCGCAAGGATGGTACAGCGTATGCCTATCGAGGGGAGGCTTATCTGGCGCTGGGGCGGAGCAAAGAAGCCATTGCTGACTTCAAAGCGGCGGTGGCCTATCAGCCGGATAATTTCGAGGCGCGCATTGGTCTGGCGCGTGCTTATATTCTGGATGGTAAGCCGGGGAACGCTTACCTGGAGTTGCTCAAAGGCGAGACTACCCGTCTGGCCAAAACGGATGCGCAGAAGGCCGCTTTGTATTACTGGACAGGGCTTTCGCTGGAGCAAATCGGCGATGATTCCTCCCGTCAGGCGGCGCGCCGCGAATGGCAAAACTTGCTGGCTTTGCCGGAAAGCGCAGTCCCTGTGGAGTGGCGCGTGGAGGCCGAAAAGTATCTCTATGGTGGTTCCCCGACGCCTTCCCCGACGAAAACGCCCACGCGCACGCTGACGCCCTCGCGTACGCCGACCTCTTCGCGCACGCCCCGTCAGTGAGTCGCTTTCTTCTCGTTGTAATCCATTTTCTTCTTTGTCAGGAGTGTGGTATGTCTCTGGAGGATTTGGGGCGACGTGCCCGCATTGCTTCTCGACAACTGGCTCTGGCCTCAACGGAGCGCAAGAATCAGGCGTTACGGGCAATGGCCGATGGCCTGGAACAGCAACGCGCCGCGATTCTACAGGCGAATCAGGAGGACGTGGAGGCCGCGCGCCGCAGTGGTCTGAGCGAGGCGTTAATTGACCGCCTGTTGCTGAACGAGAAACGGCTGAGCGGCATGGCCGCCGATTTGCGTCGTCTGGCGGAGTTGCCTGACCCGGTTGGCGAGCGCTTTGACGAGACTACCCTGCCCAATGGTCTGCACCTGTACCGTCAGCGCGTCCCGCTGGGGGTGTTGGGGGTGATTTACGAATCGCGACCGAATGTCACGCTGGATGTGGCCGGCCTGTGTGTCAAGACCGGCAATGCCGCCATCTTGCGCGGCGGCAGCGAGACATTGCGCTCGAACCGGGCGCTGGTGGACGTGGCGCGCGCCGCGCTGCAGACGCAGGATTTGCCGTTGGACGCCATTCAATTCATTGACGACCCGGATCGCGCCCGCGTGCTTGAATTGCTCAAACTGCATGAGTATGTGGATGTGATTATTCCGCGCGGCGGCGAGGCATTGCATCGCTTCTGCCGGGAGCACAGCCAGATTCCGGTGATTACCGGCGGCATTGGCATTTGCCATCTTTTCGTGGATGAATCAGCCAATCTGGAGAAATCGCTGGCGGTGATTCATAATGCCAAGACGCAACGTCCCAGCGTGTGCAATGCTCTGGATGTGGTGTTGGTCCATCAGGCCATTGCTGCCAGTTTCCTGCCGCGTCTGGTGGAGCATCTCGGCAGGGATGGCGTGACTTTCCGCGCCGAGCCGCGCGCCTGGGCCTGCCTGACTTCGTTGCCGTCCGAGCAGCGTGCCTGGGTGCAGCCTGCCGGCCCCAATGACTTTGATACAGAGTGGCTTTCGCTGGTGCTTAGCCTGAAGGTGGTAGATTCCCTGGAGGAGGCCATCGCGCATATTATCGCTCATAGTACGGCACATTCGGACGGTATCCTGACCGGGAATGCGGAAAACGCACGTCGTTTTGTTGCCGAGGTCGATTCGGCGGCGGTATATGTGAATGCCAGCACGCGTTTTACAGACGGCGGGCAGTTTGGCCTGGGGGCGGAGGTGGCTGTTTCCACGCAACGCTTGCATGTGCGTGGTCCCATGGGGCTGCGTGAACTGACTACCTATAAGTGGGTTGCGGAAGGCGATTATCACGTGCGGGAATGAGCCGCTTTTCTCCCGATCTTGTACGTCTTTTGCGTTCTGTAGCGCGTGCTGCCGCGTTGACCGGGGCAGGCATCTCGCAGGAGTCGGGCCTGCCCACCTTTCGCGAGGCCGGCTCCGGCCTGTGGGCGCAATTCCGCCCGGAGGATCTGGCCACGCCGGAGGCTTTTGAGCGGAACCCACAACTGGTCTGGGAATGGTATTCGGCCCGACGCCTTAAAGCGGGCGAAGTGTTCCCCAACGCCGGCCATTACGCGCTGGTTGAGATAGAACAGCATATCCCTGACTTTACCCTGATTACCCAGAATGTGGATGGGTTGCATCAACGCGCAGGGAGTCAGAGGGTGATTGAGCTGCATGGCAATATCACCCGCGTCCGTTGCAGCGTATGTGGTATGCGTTATGAAGAATGGGAACAGCCGCCGCAGGGAGTGCCGTCCTGTCCACGCTGCGGGGCGAAGCTGCGGCCGGATGTGGTCTGGTTTGGCGAAATGCTCCCGCCGCGCGAGTTGAGTCGGGCGATCGAAGCCGCACAATCCTGTCAGGTGTTTTTTTCGCTGGGTACTTCTGGGGTGGTAGAGCCGGCTGCCTCCTTGCCGCGTTTGGCGCGGCGTCATGGCGCGGTGCTGGTGGAAGTCAACCTGAATCCCACGCCGCTGACCCCATCCGTGGATTATTTTCTGCAGGGGAAAGCAGGGGAAATCCTGCCGGCACTGGTGAAGGAAACCTGGGGAGGAGAAGACAGGAACGGTGAGGCGTAACGCGTTACGTGAGCCAGGCGCCGCTCCAGGGGGATAGCGTCAGGGTAAGATACCCTTCCGTGACCCCATACTTGCGATAGTCTATCAGGTTCTTGACTTCGTAGCCTTCATGCCAGCCGGCGCGTTCTACGTCCAGTACCAGCGTCTGGGTGTTGGCGCTGGCGTTGAGGGCAACGACGACTTTCTCCTGTCCCAGTTTGCGCCGAAAGACATAGAGGCCGTTTTCGTCCACCAGCAGACGTTCATAGTCGCCGCGTCGCAGTGCAGGCAGGCGCCGGCGCAGGGCGATGAGGTTCTTTACCCAGTGCCGCAATTCGGCATCCCAGGCCAGGTCGTTCCAGGGAAAGGCGCGGCGGCAGTCGGGGTCTTTGCCGCCCTCCAGCCCGATTTCGTCGCCGTAGTAAATGGCTGGGGCGCCGGGGTAAGCCATCTGGAAGAGAAACGCCAGTTTCACCCTGGCCATATTGCCGCCCAGCACGGTTTTCAGCCGTTCCGTGTCGTGTGTGCCAAGCGGCAGGTACATGGCATAGGCGTTTTCACGGGGATAGATGGTCAATAAATGCTCGACGCTATTGGCGAACTGTACAACGCCGGTCTTCCCGGTCAGGCAGGATAGCAGGGCTTCGCGCATGGGATAGTTCATTAGGCCGTCGAAGTGCTGATCGTTGGCCCAGCGCGGATCGGCGGTCCAGATTTCGCCGACCAGATAGGCATCGGCGGCGATGGCTTTGATCTCGTAACGAAATTGGGCCCAGAACTGATCGTCATCGATTTCGTTCGGGACGTCGAGCCGCCAGCCGTCGGCGCCCTGTTCGATCCAGTAACGCGCCACGTCGAGGAGGTAACGTCGCACGGCTGGATTCTGAGTGTTGAATTTGGGCAGGCTTTTGAACCCCCACCAGGCCGCGTAGTTGTGCGCCGGACCATCGCCGTAGGCGTCAAGTGGAAAGCGGTAGATGTGAAACCAGTCCTGATAGGGCGAGTACTCGTTGTTTTCGAGGACGTCCTGAAAGGCAAAGAAACCACGTCCGCAGTGATTGAAGACGCCATCCAGAATCACGTGTACATTGTTGCGATGGGCAATTTCCAGCAGGGCCTGAAAGTCATGCATGCCGCCCAGTTTGGGATCAATTTTATAGTAATCGGTGATGTTATAGCGGTGGGTAGAGGGGGATTGAAAGATGGGATTGAGGTAGATGGCATTGATTCCCAGATCGAGCAGGTAATCGAAATGCTGGATGATGCCGCGCAGGTCGCCGCCTTGAAATTTATAGAGATGCGGCGGACTGCCCCAGGGCGCGACATTCGGCGGATCGTTGGTTGGATCGCCGTTGGCGAAACGATCGGGGAAAATCTGGTAAAAAACAGCGTCTTGAACCCAGTATGGCGTGGTCATGGTGTAGCGGGAGGAAGAGCCGAAAGGGTTTGGTTGATCTGCTCAGCGAGGGCGCGCGCGCGGGCGGGCGCGTTGCCAGTATGGGCGCGCACATCCATCAGGGCGCGGATTTCCGCTTCGCTTAAATATTCGCTTAACTCGCCGTCCTGGCACAGGCTGTCCGTCAGAGGATTTTCGCCGCCGGCGCGCAGGGCTTCCCAGGCTTGCATAGCGTGCAGGCGGATGCGCTCGTGCATTGCCTGACGGTCGGCGCCTTTCTTGACCAGCGCCATCAGGACGCGTTCGGTAGCCGCGAAGGGGGCGTACCGAGCGAGGTTGCGGGCAATCGCCGCCTCGTCAATGCGTAGTTTGCCAATGATGCTGTTGGCGGTGCGCAGCAATTCGTCCGCGGCCAGGCAGGCTTCGGGCAGGAGGATGCGGCGGTTGGCGGAATCGTCCAGCGTGCGTTCGAGCAGGGAGTGGGCGGCGTTATCCCAGGCCAGGCGTGGCAGCGCGGCCAGGTAACGCGCCAGCGAGTTGATTTTTTCGGAACGGATGGGATTGCGCTTGAACGGCATGGCCGAGGAGCCAACCTGACGTTCACCGAAAGGCTCGCCCAGTTCGCCCACAGTCGGCGATTGGAGCAGGCGCAGGTCAAAGGCGAATTTGTAAAGCGAGAGTCCCAGCCCGGCCAGCGCGCTGATCACCTCATACTCCTGATGGCGTGGATAGACCTGGGAGGTCACGGTAAAGAAAGGCAATTGCAGTTTTTCGGACAGTTTCTGCTCAAACAGGGACAGATTTTCAACGCCGATCAGTTCAGCATACGAGGCGCTGCTGCCGACCGCGCCCTTGAAGCCCTTTCCTTTGAGCGTTTTTGCCAGATGATACAGCCGTTCGTAGTCTTGCAACAGGTCCTGAGCATACAGCGCCAGACGATACCCCAGGGTAGAGGGTTCTGCCGGTTGCAAGTGGGTGAAGCCCATCAAGGGGGTATCGGCCCAGGTCTCGATGAGGGTGCGGAAAGCCTGCAGCAAGGTGGCGAGTGACGCCAGCAAGAGTTGCAGCGATTGCCGCAAGCGCAGGGCGTCGGCGTTGTCTTCGATGTCCATGGAGGTCGCGCCGAGGTGGATGATGCCGCCGCCTAGCGGACATTGTTCAGCGAAGGTACGTACCTCCGCCATCAGGTCATGTTGAATCTCGGCCTCGATTTCGAGGGCGCGGCCAATGTTCAGTTCATCCAGGTGCGCGCGCAGGTCGGCGACCTGTTCCTGAGTCACCAGACCGAATTCGGCCTGGGTTTCGGCCAGGGCGACCCAGATTTGTCGCCAGAGATGACGCTTGTGCGCCTCGCTCCACAAGCGGCGCATCGCCGCGGTGCCGTAGCGCCAGGTGAAGGGCGATTGGTAGGTGTTGAAGTCTGTCATGCGCGTCTCCTTCAGGTTGGCTAAAGCGCCCAGGCCAGCATCAGGCCCAGGATGGCGATAATCAGGCCAATGTGCAGGAGCAGGTTGCTGGCCTGTACCCATCCGCTGACGGTGAATTGAAGGCACAGGTTGGCGATGATGAGAATCAGGCCAATGAACGGCAACAGCCCCTTCCGTTGTGCCAGATAGTCAGAGAGACGGTCCACCATTTTATTCAACCACTGGTACATCGTTTTCCTCCTGATGAATCGAAGGCAGGGCTGCAACCTGCCAGGGCTGGAAGCAGGCGATGAGGCGGCCTGGCACACGTCCTTGCAAGAACACGCCCTTGCGGGTGTGTTCCACTCGTTCCACCTGGCCGGCTTCGTGGAAGAGGGAGATCAACTGCCCTTGCTGGTAGGGCAGGAAAACCTGGACGAAGGTGTAGGTGTCATATAGAATACTGGCAATACGTTCCAGCATGGACGGGATACCCTCGCCGCTGCGGGCGGAAATGGCAACGGCCTGGGGAAAGCGCTGGAGGGCGCGTTCGAGACTGGCCGAATCCTGCAGCAGGTCAATCTTGTTCAGGGCCATTAACATGGGAATGTGGCCGGCGCCAATCTCTTCCAGCGTAGCATGGACTGCCTCGGCCTGTTGCCAGGCGTTGGGGTGGGCAATATCCACTACATGGAGCAGGAGCTCGGCTTCTGCAATTTCTTCCAGCGTGGCGCGAAATGCCGCGACCAGCGTGGTAGGCAATTTTTGGATGAACCCGACGGTGTCGGTAAACAATGCGGGGTGATTGCCCGGTAAGAGCACGCGGCGTGTCGTCGGGTCGAGGGTGGCAAATAACTGGTCGGCGACGTAGACGTCGGCGTGGGCAAGGCGGTTGAGGAGGGTGGACTTACCGGCGTTGGTGTAGCCGACCAGGGCGATGGTAGGGATGCGTGCGCGGCGTCGCTGGGCGCGATAGCGCAGGCGGTGGGCGCGCACCTTTTCGAGTTCGGCTTTCAGATGGGCAATCTGGCGTCGCACGACGCGCCGGTCCACTTCCAGTTGTGTCTCGCCGGGGCCGCGCAAACCAACGCCCAGCGCCCCGCTGCGTCCGCCGCCGCCACCGGTTTGCTGCGCCAGTTGCGTGCGGCGTCCGGTCAGGCGCGGCAGGTAGTATTCATATTGCGCCAGTTTGACTTGCAGTTGCCCTTCGCTGGTATGGGCGTGTTGGGCAAAGATGTCGAGGATAAGCGCGGTGCGATCCAGCACGCGCACGGCTTCTCCCAGCGCGCGTTCCAGTTCGCGTTGGTGACGAGGGGAGAGTTCGTCGTCGAAGATGACCACCTGCGCCAGCGTTTCTTCCACCAGAGCTTTCAATTCTTCTACTTTGCCGCGGCCCAGCAGTGTTTGCGGATTGGGGCGGTCGAGTTTCTGGGTCAGTTCGCCCACCACCTCCAGGCCGGCGGTCTCGGCCAGGCGCGTCAGTTCAGCCAGCGAATCGCTCAAGGGGAGCAGCGATTCCTGGCCCCGGATTTCTACCCCAACCAGAAAGGCGCGTTCGCGCGGCGGTCGCGTAGGTTCAGGGAATTTGGCGGGCATGGAGTTACGTTTCCTGTCTGGACTCGGCGCCGAAGAGTTTTTCCAGGCGGGAATCGGGCAATTCGGTGCGGACGGGCAAAAGGATGTGAAAGGTGGAGCCGGGACAGCGCACCTCGTCATGCCCTTCCGATTCAACCCAGATTGTGCCGCCGTGCGCTTCGATGATGCCGCGCGCGATGGGCAAACCCAGCCCTGGGCCGCCGCCCTTGAACTTCGTCTTACTGCTGGAATGAACGTTGAGATCGCCTAACTGCCCGAATTTCTCGAAAATAGCCTCCTGATCTTCGGGGGAGATGCCGATGCCGGTGTCAGTGACGGTGGTTTCGATAAAGCCCGGCAGCAAACGACCGTCTATGGTAATGCGCCCGCCGTCAGGGGTGTACTTGATGGCATTGCTGACCACATTGCGAAATGCCTGATAGAGCCGTTCGGGATCGCCGAAGATCATGGTTTCACTGCCGTCGAAGCGACGGACTTCGAGCGTTTGATGACGGCTGGCGGCGATGGGGCCGAATTCGCCCTCCAGTAAGGTGAATAATTGTCCCAGCCACATGGGCTGAAGGTGCAGGGCCAGGAGATTGTTGTCAATCAGCGAAACGTCTATCATGTCTTCGACAATCGTGCGCAGGCGACGGATGCCGGTAGCAATGCCCTGGAAGAGAATCTCAATCTGGTCATTGTGCTCGGCAAGCAAGTCGCGCAGCATGGAGACATAACCGTCAATCAACGTCAGCGGCGTTTTGAGTTCATGCGCGGCGACGCCAATGAATCTGGACTTACTGCGTTCCAGTCGTTCCAGCTTGCTTTGCGCTTCGGCCAGTTCGTTCGTGACAAAGGCGACGCGAGTGTCGCTTTCGTAACGGGCCGCGCGCTCCAGCGCGTAGGTAAAGACAGGGATCAACGCGCCGACCAGGTCCAGCGCCTCACTCTCGTTCAGAGTTTCGCGCGCGACGTCGTAGGTCAGCGAGAACATCTGGTTCAGGAGCGCCGTGATGTTCTTCTGGCCTTCCTGAAGGTCGCTTTGAGTGGAGGCCGAGACCCAATCGTAAATGACCGGGTCCAGCCAGCCTGGGTCGCCGCTCGCCAGTGCCTGGGCGAGCATTTCGTAAAAGCGTTCGAGTTGCTCATTGAAGTCCACCCGAACACTGGCGCCGTGCGCCAGCGCATAGCCCAGGCGTTTTTTCCAGGCGGGTTGAATCTTTGCCAGAAGAGCCGGAATGCTCATGTCATAAAGTTTAAGTCAGTTTGGCGTTTTTGGCAATTATCGCAGCCCGTCGGGATGTTTTTATTCGTGTCGCGGGGGAACGGCGCGCTGGAAGAGCTATTGACCAGTGGGCGCTTTGCTCATTGCCTCAATCCAGTGCCACAGGGTTCTCCCTACGGCCTCCAGACTTTTTGGGGAAACTTTGTCGGCGGTATCGTCTGTGGTGTGCCAGTGGG